>Ga0207850_100215_pt1 | contig 50477 bp, 61 predicted proteins | sample 23E2SouthBayCA_FD_187746 | JGI IMG/M metagenome (GOLD analysis project Ga0207850, IMG submission 187746) | Aerobic enrichment media microbial communities from Eden Landing Ponds, California, USA - A23 E3 (3) (SPAdes) | ecosystem: Environmental > Aquatic > Marine > Unclassified | place...
GGCTCAGGACGAGCCACACGACAACGATCACAAGCCAGATCTGCAGGCCCGACCAGCCGCGCCAGCCGAGATCGTTCGTCCACATCACGTACGCGAGTGCAACCACCGACAGAATGAGACCCAGCGAGATCTGGGTTGTGTACCCGTCAGCCGTAATCGAGTACAGCACGGTCGAGAGCGAGACCCCGGCGACACTCAGGCTCAGAAAGCCCAGCTGTCCGAGGCTCCCCAGCATAAAGACCGGCAGCGCCAGGAGATCGTTCCCGTCTAGTGCGAGATCCGTCATCGTTCTTCCCACACGCGACGTGCGCACGATTTGCAGACTGATTCACCGAGCACGTTGAATAGAGAGGCCAACGTGCCGCATCGGTCGCACTGTCCAACTGTCGTATGTCTAGGTTTTGATGACATACAGGCGTCCGTCTCTCACAATCTGGTAAAAGACATGGAGGGGAGAACTACTCCAAACCGAATCTCGGTGGGACCGCCAGGGGTTGCGCGTCGAGAAACTGGCAATCCCGAATATGAACACGAGTTCGCAGGTGGCCGTGTTCATATCCGCGCTCTTGCAAGGGGATCGCGGGCACAATCGGCGCGAGTAAGCGTCCGCTCGTATGGGGGCTTATAAAGCGCGGACGATTCAGTGACCGGAAAAATCTAGGATCTCGCGCTCGTGTTCACGAGTATGGCTGATAGTCTCCGGATTCGCTTCGACGGTGGAAATCGCTATCGAGAGGATGCAATCGAGAAAGCGTCACGGTTCTACGACAAAAACAAGAGCGATGCCGTAGCCTACGCTTGCGAAGATGTCGTCGAAATAGTTTCCGCAGTTGAAAGCGTGCTGCAACGTAGCGATCTCACACTCAAACAACGGCAAGAAATCGCAGAGACATTCTCAACAAGGGCTACATCTTTTGACGTGTCTCTTGAGGTCTCTAAGCAAACTTGATAGAGTTTAGATTCGTAAATTTAGGATAGGACTCATATCTCTGCTTCCCTGGTTTTGTGGTGTGTTCTGATTTTATTCTCCATCTCCAATTAGGATTGCATATGTTTGTTTTCTGCCCAGGATAGTCTTGGTAGCGGGGTGTTTCTGACGATATAGTTTAGAAGAGGAGATATTCGGATGCCTAAAGATTTATGTCTTAGACACTAAAAGGTTCAAAGCGACAGGCCAGTAGCGACCGTAGAATATAAGACACCACTATGTCTCAATCAAAGCTTCTCCCACTCGCCATGCTATATGTAGATAATGGGAGAGAAATTGATGGAGCAACTAAGTTCCAAAAGTTGGTGTTTTTGGCCCAACAGGAAACCGACATTGGTAAACCGTTCGAATACCGGGCAGACAAATATGGCCCGTTTTCCCCTGAACTTCATGCTACTCTTGATGAGCTTGAAGAGAGAAATCTAATAAAAAAAGAGGTGAGGACTAACCGGAGTGGCAATGAAAAGCATACATATAGACTTACCGACTATGGTAGAAGGGTTCTTATGGAAGTCAAAAAGAAGGATGACTCCGAGAAATTTGAAGGGCTTTTGGAAGATGCACACTCTATAAAGCGGAAATACAACAGTAAGACTCTGGATCGAATCTTAAATTATGTTTACTCGAAATATGAAGAATACACGTCTGAGAGTGAACTTGAAGAATACAAGAGGTAGCTAACTTTGATCGTCTTCTGAGTCAGGCCCAGAGTCTTCAGTACGGCTTACTGCGAATTCATCTAATTTTTCCTGTTCTCCAACATCTCTAAGTAAATTGTCGAGAGTTTCTTTAACTTGGTTCTCAAGTTCGCTATCTGTCTCTCTATCAACTCCTGGATCCTCTTCTACAAAGAGAATATGTGAGATGGCGGATTCCGTTAGTAGTACACTACGTCCAATATCGACAGGATCAGAAGCCAAATCCTCTCCTTCGTATTCAATCTCTTCGGGATCCTCTATGTACAGTTCCTGTTCATCTTTTGCCCATGCCGCCTCGTTAAATTGGCCCCGTATCATTGTTCCATCATTCAACACGACTTCGATCTCCTCACTTTTCGCTTCGTCAAATGCATATTTCCAGGGGGGTCGTCGATCAAGTACTCGGTCTGGATTTAAATACTTGGCATCAACTATCCCCACGACAAGCCCAAGGCCTAAAGTCAGGAATATATGGACCAGATACAGTACGGTGAAGGTAGGAATACTAATACTCGATATCTCATCACCCGTTGCGATATTTACTTTATTTGTAACCAACTGTATTGTACTATCCAGCCACTCGAAATATATGGGTGTTAGTAAGTAAAGGAGTACGATAGAAGATATGCTAATGAAAGTGCTATATACAATCCGCTGTGTCCTAGAGAGATTAGAGCGCTTACTTGTCCGCCGATAGTAAAGTTCGAGTCCGACCAGCCCAGGAACGACTAATAAAATAATCGTTAGCAAACTCAAAGGGAGGGAGGTCGGAGAGACCATTTCAAAAGTTTGGACGAAGGGGGATCAAAAAAACCCTTTCTTCACCGTGTAGTAGTGTCGATGTGGGACGCTGTGTTTTGATAGTATCACTTTGGTCATATTTTTGAAGAAAGACATAACGTATGGAGACTTTCACACCTATAAATCTCTAACAGTCACGTCGCTGTATTTTTCGGCAGCAGACGACAGCGCCCATCTGTTTGCCCGGTTTCGCCATCCTAAGCGGCCATAGTTCCGATTCTCCTCGATTTCGTTGCTCTCTTCGACTCGTTCGACAACAACATCGTAGCTCTGCATCCGTTCGATCGGGTCCGGCGGAGTTCGTAACTCTTCTTCGACTTTATCAGGCTTCACATTGAGAGCCTCAGCGGCAATATCTCGGAGTGTTGTCTCTTCTTCGTCTTCATCACCACCATCGGTGAAGGCAGCTAACGTGCTATGGTCCTCGGTAGATTCATCGTCCGACCGAATGTCATCGATGAGTCGTGTAATTTCCTCTGTGAGAGTTTCCCGAAAGTCCTCGTTTTGGGGTGTAAAGTATAGCTCGTCCTTCCGTTCTGATCGGATAAAATTCCGGCTTCCTTGGAGATCTTTCTTCGCCAGTAGGTTCAATTCCTCCAGATTATCGAGAAGGCCCTGGATCTGATAATCCAATTCATCACCGACCTGCTCTTCCACTTGGCTGGCGCGTATCCACTCATCCTCGCTGGCAAAGAGGCGCACCTCAACAAGCCACCTCTTCAGGAAGACCTGATCGTCAACGCTGGGATGATGACTATGCTTGTCGCGAATCTTCTCTTCGGCAGTCTCGTATTCCATTAGTTTGCTGATGGGATTCTCGGCCTAACATCTCACCCAGCAGAAATAATGTTTAACCGGACTCAGACAAGAGAGGACATTGCAGGATTCCTCTCGAGTCGGGGGTCCGAACTGCCGGGGCGACCCGGCCCCCGTTGCAGCGGGGTTGGGCCCTCGGTTCAACTGTGTCCGAGACGCGTAGCATCGCCTATCTTGTCACTAGCACGGCAGGGCAGCATTCAGTATAAAGGTTTCGTCGAATGTGTATCTATACAGACTATATCAAAATTCGATTCCAACTATCGAGCTCAATGCTCAATATCTTCATAACTGGGGCCTCAGGAGGTCCAAATGAACTTAGAAGATTTTATTAGTTGCCAGTCGTCTGCGGTCATACTATCCGAAAACAGTCAAATAATACGGGGTATAAAAAATCTTTCGGGGCCGTGGTGAAAGTGAAACCTTCCACTTGAAAGTACCATATTCTGGAGTTAGAGACAATATGAGTCGCGTATTGGTTATAACCGCACTTGAAACTAGTGGGTCAAGTTCATTTGGAAAATCAGTTCCATCGATGACTATACGAATTATCGTAATGCTCGCTCCACTGTCGGCGTCGGCTGATGCTCCGCATCAACTTCACCCTTCAGGTATAGCTGGCCCCAGCGCGTGATCTCGTACATATCGCCGTGCACGGGCGCGACAAACCCCGCGTAGACCAGCCGCTCACACCGATCCGAAATCCGACCTTCGCCGGCTTCGATTCCCGCTTCGCGAGCTAACAAGGACGGCGTGGCCCATCCGTCATCGCATAAAAATTCGAGGATTCGTTCGTCGATCTGCTCCATCCAGGGGGCGGATTTTCGTAAGCACATAGGTCGGAGGTTCAAATCGATTCGGAGCCTTCTACCGAGGGACCGTTGCCGTTCTCGAAGGGGGACTGGATCTCATCAGGGCGATCTTCGGAGGTATCGATCTCCCCGTCAAGGTACTGTTCACCGCGTTCGGTGATCACGTAGACGCCGTTTCCAAGATCTCGGAGGAGACCGTAATTCACGAGCTTCTTGCATCGTTGGCTGATGTATTGCCGGGAGTATCGGACGTAACCGCTATCGGCCATTTCTTTGGGCCGACCGGATTCTTCCTCTCGGATATACTCAAGTATCCGGTCGTCAGCCAGTACCATCCAGTCCCCTGAGTATCGCATAGTCCATATCTTGTATACAAGAACGTATTGTTCACGACTGGATTGTTATTCAACCACCGTAAACTATATTTTCCCGTGGTTGGATTGTAGACGTGCGGAGCCACTAACGTCGGTCGTAGAAGACTCTCCTTGGTTGTGTGAAGACAGGGCGGTGCTGGAACCACCGCCCTACGTGGCTTCGGTGATCGAAATGACCGCTGAAACCACTGCGGGCACTAGCGCCCGCGCTGAAAGAGATGTTTCGCTCGCTCAAAAGTCCGACGACAACCGCTGTGTTTGTGGCCAGCCGGTAGACGGCTTCGACGCCCAGCTGGGCCAGGCTGTCTGTGCCGATTGCGCGAGGGCACACGAGAGTCCAGTCGACGGTCAGACGTGTGATATCGAAGGATGCTCGTGTCGCTCGCGATTTTTGCTTCCACCTGAAGGCGATCTCTGCGAGTTCCACGCTCGAGAGCGACACCCAGTTGTGATCTCGTTCCTCCGCTCGTCGCGTCGAGCGGTCGCGTGGGAGCGTGATTCGCGATGACGCTCACGTACCCCGACGGAGAGCCGCTTGCCCGCCTTGCGGAGCTAACGGCCTTCCAACGAGATATCCTCTGGACGCTGTCCCACCACGGTGCGATGAAGGGAGTCGCGGTGAAGAACGCTCTTGAAGAGTATTACAACGAGAAGATCAATCACGGGCGCGTCTACCAGAATCTCGACGATCTCGTGGGGTCAGATCTCGTTGAGAAGGGCGCGCGTGACGAGCGTACGAACGAGTATCGGCTCACCGCAGACGCGAAACAGGCGCTCTCTCGACGGCGTACTTGGACGGACGCGGGTGAGGTGGTCCAGGTATGAGCCAGCAAGGCGCGCTCGCGTCCGGCCGCTGTCTGTGCGGGCGACAAGCCGCAGGTTACGATGCCGCCCTCGGTGTGCCGGCGTGTCCTGTATGCGCTCGTGCGCGAGGTGAGGGCTCGTGAGCGAGTCCCTTGATCCACTGGCTCCGGAAGATGCCGTGAAGTTGTATCTCGACCACCGGGAGGGCGAACTGTCGTCAGAGACCCTTCAGTCACACCGCTACCGTCTAGAGGCATTTACGGAGTGGTGTGAGGAGAACAGCATCCACAACCTGAACGATCTGTCCGGCCGAAAACTGCACTCCTACCGCGTCGATCGGCGTGAAGAAGACGATCTGAAGCCGATCACGCTTCAGGGACAACTCTCCACGCTTCGGGTTTTCCTGAAGTTCTGTACCTCTATCGATGCAGTACCGGAATCTCTCCCTGAGAAAATCCTGCTTCCGACGGTCTCCGATGGCGAGCAGGCTAGCCGCACGACCCTCGAGGCGGACCGCGCCGATCGGATCTTGGAACACTTAGAGAAATTCCAGTATGCCAGCCGGAATCACGTCTTGCTGACGCTACTCTGGAACACGGGTATTCGGATGGGAAGCGCGCGAGCGCTCGACGTCGAAGACTACGATCGGGATGCGCCGGGTATCCAGCTGGTCCACCGTCCAGAGACGGACACACCGCTGAAAAATCAGGAGCGAGGTGAGCGATGGGTAGGCCTCCGAAGCGAGACTGCGACGATCATTGAAGACTACATCGACGGGCCGCGGATCGACGCGACCGACGATCACGGTCGTAACCCACTGCTATCGACACATCAGGGGCGTGCATCGCGTTCGTGTGTCCGTGCGGCTATCTATACGCTGACGCGCCCGTGTCAGTACGTCGAGTGTCCGCACGGTCGCGATCCGGAAACGTGCGAAGCGATGGATCGGCCACACGCGAGCAAGTGCCCGTCGTCCCGATCTCCACACGACATTCGTTCGGGTGCGATCACTGCTCACCTCTTGGACGATGTTCCCATCGAGATCGTCAGCGACCGGATGAACGTCTCCCAGCAAATCCTTGACCAACACTATGATCGACGAACTGAACGTGAGAAAATGGAGCAGCGCCGCAAGTACCTTCGGTGAAACTATGAACGGCAACGAAAACGCACTACGGAGTGCGATACCTTCCGAGAATCTCGAACCCGGTTTGGCCCACTCGTTTTGTTGCGAGCAAATTCACGAGTCGTAACTATCTCTCCGGACGGATTTGAATGAGACGAGCCGCGCGCAGCGAAGCGAGTACGTCTCGGCGTGGTTCACATCCGGTTTTGTCCACTGTTTTGCTGTAACTAACTCGTGGGTAGCTACTCGTTGATTCGAGTGGCTGTGACAGAAACGAGATGTCTCTCTGGACGAGTCAAAAGCAAGCCACCCGAAATGCGGGTGGATAGAGAGTCGTTAGTTGTCCGGGACGTCGTACTCGCCGAGCGTACTCGAAGACTCGCCGTCTTCGGAGTTCCAGGCGACCTTGATCGTATCACCCGACGACGCGGTCAGGTTCGAGTTTTCGAAAACGCTTCCATTCAGCCCGACGGAGATTGTTGATCCGGAAGAGACTGTCCCGCTATTTGGCCAATCCTCCGACGTGCCGTTGAGCACGACACTCAGGCGTGCCGAATCGATATTATCACCAGTGGCGTGTGTGACGGTTACGTTTCCGTCTGCTTCGCTATAATCGAAGTTGAAACTCGCGGAGGGTGTCGTATTCGTCGAGTTGCCCAGTCCGAGGACGAACGATGCGATGACGGCCGCGAGGATGACGGTGATCGCGACCATCAGAATCACACCGATGACCGGACTGACGGCGTCGTCGTCTGTGAGTAGCTTCTTCGGGTTCATAGTGTTCACCCGCACGCTGCTGCTGCGTGCGTACTCGGTGCTATCCGACTGTACTGGTATAAAGACCGTGGGTATGTTGCCGTTTTCTATGACAGATACCTCTTTTGGCGTCGACACTGAGAGTCTCGACGTTCACCTATGGATGTCTCTCTGGACGGGTCAAAAGCAAGCCACCCGAAATGCGGGTGGATAGAGGGTCGTTAGTTGTTGTCCGGGACAGTGTACTCGCTGAGCGTGCTCGAAGACTCTTGGTCTTCGGAGTTCCACGTGACCTTGATCGTCTCGCCACCGGTGATATTCGTGCCTCCGTCAGTTTGGTTGAACGAGATCGAAGAGCCGGACGATATCGTGCCTGAGAACTGCACATCTGCCGTCTCTCCGTCGATCAGCACTTCGACTCGATCAGCGTCGACGTTGTCGCCAGTGCTGTGTGAGACTGTGACGTTCCCCGTGCTGTTGTCGTATTCGAAGTTGAAGTCCGCCGTCGGTGTCGTGGTCGTCGAGTCGCCCAGTCCGAGGACGAACGATGCGATGACGGCCGCGAGGATGACGGTGATCGCGACCATCAGAATCACACCGATGACCGGACTGACTGCGTCGTCGTCTGTGAGTAGTTCCTTCGGATTCATTGTATTCACCTGCACGCTGTTGCTGCGTGCGTACTCGGTGCTATCCGACTGTACTGGTATAAAGACCGTGGACGATTTGCTCTTTTCTGTGTCTGAAAAACCTGCTCTCAGGATTGAAACTCAGTTCACGCCAGCATACACGCGATTTCACACCCCAAATACCACGATTAATAATGGTGGGTGGCAGCAATGCACACGTGGCTGGTCTCAGTTCTACGTTGTGTGTCACTTTGTGGTGGGTTGTCACGGATGGCCGACAAGGCGTCACACGGATGGGAAATCCTTTTGCTCGCGGTGGCCTCTGAGCCGATATGGAACTGCACGAGGAACTGCTCGAGTTACTGCAGGAGAACGCCCGGTATAGTATCGACGACCTCGCCCGGATGACCGACGCCGAACCGGAGACGGTTGAGGCCGAGATCGAGCGCCTCGAATCGGACGGTGTCATCCGCGGGTATCAGGCCGTTGTCGACTTCGAGGAAACTGAACGTGAGCGCGTTCGGGCGATCGTCGAACTCAACGTCACACTCGATCGGGAGACGAGCTACGGTGATATCGCCGATCGAATCGTCAAATTCCCCGAAGTGCGGGAACTGCGACTGGTCAGCGGCGACTACGACTTCGATATGGAGGTCCAGGGCGACTCGATGCGTGAGGTGAGCCACTTTATCAGCGATAAGATCGCACCCGTCCCCGAGATTACCCAGACGGTAACCCACTACCATATGGACACGTACAAGACTCAGGGTATCGTCCTCGGGGACGGCGATGACGACGACCGGCTCTCGATCTCACCATGACAATCGACCCGTCCCAGCGTGTCGAGACGGTCCCGCCGTCGGGAATCCGTCGTTTTTTCGAACTCGCTGAGGAGATGGACGAGATCATCTCATTGGGGGTCGGCGAGCCGGACTTCTCGGCGCCGTGGGCCGCCCGCGAGGCTGCAATTACCTCCCTGGAACTCGGCAAGACCTCGTATACCGCCAACCGTGGTCGGCGCGAACTCCGGGAACTGATCGCTGAGGACGCTGACCGTCGATACGACCTCACGTATGACCCTGACGAGGAAGTCCTCGTCACGACCGGCGCGAGCGAGGGACTCGACTTGGCACTGCGCGCAGTCATCGACCCCGGTGATACCGTCGCGGTCGTCCAGCCTAGCTACGTCTCGTATGTCCCCGGTGTGATCTTCGCCGGCGGCGAGCCGCTGCGCGTCCCGACGACCCAAGAGACGGACTTCAAGCTCACGACCGACGCGTTGTACGACGCCGGGGCCGACGAGGCCGACGTGTTGGTGCTGTGCTATCCGAACAACCCGACTGGCGCGACGATGACCGGCGCCGAACTGGAGCCGATCGCCGAGTTCGCGCGCGAACACGATTTAGTCGTCTTCTCCGATGAGATCTACTCGGAGCTGACCTACGAACACGATCATACTTCGATCGCGACGCTGCCGGGAATGCGCGAGCGAACGATCGTCTTCAACGGCTTCTCGAAGGCATACGCGATGACCGGGCTGCGGTTGGGCTATGCGCTCGGGCCACCAGAGGCCATTGCAGCGATGAATCGCATCCACCAGTACACGATGCTGTCGGCGCCCACGACTGCCCAGTACGCTGCGATCGAGGCGCTGGAGAACTGTGACGACGCTGTCAGGGAGATGCGACGGCAGTACAACCGCCGTCGTCAGCTAGTTCTCTCGCGGTTCGAGGAGATGGGCATCGAGTGTTTCCCCGCCTCGGGTGCCTTCTATGCGTTCCCGGAATCGCCCTGGGACGACAGTGAAGCGTTCGCCGAGGCCCTCCTGGAAGACCAGCACGTCGCAGTCGTCCCTGGGACGGCCTTCGGCGAGGGCGGTGAGGGGCATCTCCGTGTCTCGTATGCGACTGGGATGGGCGATCTGAAGGAAGCGCTGGATCGCATCGAGGCCTTTATTTCCTGATCTCCGCTGCATTCAGATATGACGTTGATAGCATTTCTGAGCGTCGCACCGGTGATCGAGGGCAGTATGTCCGGCGAGGTCGCGAAGGCCGTGGCTGCCCTCGAAGACTTTTCGGTCAGCTACGAGACGACACCGATGGGGACGATCATCGAGACCGACGACCCCGACGAACTGTTCGCGGCCGCACAGGCGGCCCACCAGGCCGTCGATGCCGACCGCGTCGAGACGTTCCTGAAAATCGACGACAAGCGGACAACTGAACAACAGGCCAGCGAGAAAGTCGAGGCAGTCGAACAGCATCTGGGCCGTCAGGCCCGAAGCGACCGCGAGTAACTACTCTTCGCTTTCCGAGACGACGACGCCGTCGGCCGGATCGAGACGCGTCACCTCTCGTCCTTCCGGGCTCGCGTCGCCGATCGCGGCTCTCATTGTGGCCATACGGTCGCCTTCGACCCCGATAAGGACCGCTGTGTCGGTCAGCCGCGCTCCGTACGCGCCGTTTTCGGTCGCCGTCGTGACGATCTGAGACACTTCTGTCGGTGCTGTCTGGACGTGCTCGGTTGCATCGTGATATGCCTCATCGAGCAGTTCGCCGAACCGATTGAGATCGCCGTCGTCGAGAGCGACCGTCGCCTGACGCGCCCGGGCGTTCTCGCGGACGACATAGCCGAGACGCTCGGTGCCTGGCCCCTCTAACCCCGAGAGCGTCGACAGATCGACCGTCGTCGAGGTATCGACGCCCAGTTCGTCCAGTGCCTGCCTGACGTCTTCCTGCACGTCGCTGCTGGTCTCGTTGCCGTCGACTTCGACAGCGAGAAACTCCAGGGGCTCCGGCACAGCCAGTCGCGCCCAGGAGCTCTCACGGCCGTCGATGAAGAGCACCGACCCGGCTGCCGAGCCTGCAATCGCGGACGGCAACGGGGTCCGGTACTTGCGGCCGAAAAACTCGGTTTCGACACGCTCGGCCAATCCGGCGATGTCCACCCGATCGAGAGCCAGATCGGACGCTGCGCCTAGCAACGCCAGCACTGCGAGTTCGAGGCTCACCCGTGCTTCGGGGTCAGTGATCTCGGCACCGGCCGTGCTCGCCCAGCGTTCGGACAGCGCACCGTCTATCGTCCCCTCGAATCCGCCGGGCTCGAACCCTCGCTCCGCCAGAACGGCATAACAGCCCCGGATCGGATCCGTCCAGTCGCCGACTGGGTCGGTCTCGTCGGTCGCGAACGTCCGGGTCTCGCCCCCTGCGGTGACCGTGACCGACGCGGCCGGCGTCGCATCGATCGTTGTCGTTCGGTCTGTCGCCATCGCCAGCGCGTACCCGTCGCTGTCTATCGTCCGGTCTCCGAACAGGACTGTCGCCCCTGGAGAACGCACCTGATACATACACGCACCTTCCGACTGGATCGTTGGTGAGTGTTGCGACTAGCGAAATCGTCGGTCTCGATCTGGCTATGACCACTGATCGAGTCCGGTCTGGACCTGTGACTGCTCGATCCGTTCGAACCCGCGTTTGACCTCTCCGGGGTCGACTTCCCAGGTCTCGGTGACGTACTCACGGGCCGCGCTCACGTCTGGCGAGATATCCAGGTCTAACGCCGGTGTCTCGACCACCGGTGGGTCCCGAAAGAGCTGTCTGATCCGGTCGGCGTTCTCGACCTGCACGCCCTCAGCCTCGATGACTCCCCATAGGTCCCCGTGTTCTTTGACTGCCGTGACCGATGTCTTGGGACCGTACCCGGAGACGCCGTCGTTGAAGTCGGTCCCACAGAGAATCGCGACGTCGATCAACTGCTCCCAGGTGAGGTCGTGTTCGGCAAGCGTCGCGTCCAGATCCATCAACTCGGGGTCCCCTTTGCTCGTCAGCTGTCGGAGTGTCAACGGCGCGCCGAACAGCAGGGCGTCGTAGTCCTCCGTGCCGGCGTAATCGACGTCGCCGCGGCGGGCCATCACCGCCGCCTGGGCCTCTCCTTCGGCCGGTGCATCGACGACTGGTACGTCGAGTAGTTCGAGCAGTTCCCGTGTCGTCTTGATAATCGTCTCGGTCAATCGCTGGGTGCGACTCTCCAACCGGGCGACTGCGAGTTCGTCACCGCGCTCGCGTGCCTCATCGAGGCGCTGCTCGGCCGCTTCGCGCTGCTCGCGTCGCTGCTTTACCTCGTCGTCTTTCAGATCGGTGACCGCACCGTCGAAGACGAACACCGGCGTCAGATCGTGTTCGAAGAACTTCGGGAGTCCCTGCACGACGCCGACGAGGTTTGCGACCTCCTCGCCGTCGCCTGTCGTGTACACATCGTCGCTGGTCCACTTGACAGTCGTCGTCAGATACCGATACAGCCAGTTGTGGGCGTCCACCGCGACGACTGAGCCCTGCAACTCGGCGAACGGCACGTCCTCGATAGCCGCTAGATCGCGAAGCGCTGCGTTTCCCATCGAACGGTGGTTAGACCGACAGCGGTTTGAATCCCCTGCCGTGGTCGTGTGACACCCGTTACGACTGGACGGCATCCGTTCGTCGACGCCGGCCGTCTGGTCGCCACTTCGAGTAGATTAACTTACAAGCCGTGGCGTGTAACCCGTGGACGTATGACTGATCGAGACCGACAGTCGCCGTCAGTACGGCGGCGAGTTCGTACCGATGGGGGGCCGACAGTCGAGGATCCCGAAACGGAGTTACTTGCGGCGGGTGCGCTTCAAGAGGCGCCGTCCGGAGACCTGCAGGTCACACCGTCGTTCAACGAGGCCTGGCAAGCGGAGATCGAGGATGTCAAAGCATCTGACGGGTCCAATCGTGCGGAACTGATCGACGTGATGGGGATCGATTCGGAAGGTGAAGTCGAACTTGAGGCCGTCGACGACGCCTTCCGAATTACCGTCGACGGTGCGTTGATCGGCGCACTGGAGTCACAGGCAGCCTTTTACGCGGATCTGGCCGCCGCTCGCTTGCTCGAAGACCGGATCGACGCGTGGCACGATCTGCCGGTCGCCGATCGGAGCCGCCTGCTCAAAGGGTTGCGACTGTTCTTAGAGACCTGCCCCGAGTGTGGCACGCCGGTCGTGTTCGACACCGAGACCGTCGAGTCCTGCTGTAGCAGCTATCAGGTCGCAGCCGTCGACTGTGACGGGTGTGGATCGCGGCTGTTCGAGTCGGCCCCGATCGACGAGCAGTCTGCGTGAACGAACGGCGTCGTCCCGTCGTGCTGTAACTGACCTACGCGTCCGGGAATCCCTCGATGACTGACGGGGCCGTTTCGTGTGTGTCGATGAACGCAGTGTATTCCGGCGGTAGTTCTTCTTCGCGGAAACTCTCGATCCCCTCGCGGTATCGTTCAGTGCGATCCGGCGCGGGCCACGCCAGAACCCGTTCGGCCAGGCCGGTTTGCTCGCCCGTGTAGCCGAACCCGGCCTTCGAGGCGGCTTCGTAGGCAAACGGATTGTTTACCGCGATCACGACCTGATCGAAGCCCCGGTCGACCGCCCGTTCTCGGACCGTCCGCAGGAGTCGTGATCCGATCGCTTCACCCTGGCGGTCGCGTCGGACCGTCACATACCGGATCCGTAGCGTCGAGCCGTCTGTTCGATCCTGATCGAACGCCGCTGCGGCGACGACCCCTCCGTCGCGGACGACGGCCTTGCCGGTCGTCGACATATTGAACTTCCCGGCGTAGCTGAATTGCTCGTGATCGAGCCGCACTGTCGGCTCCTCATCTGCCCAGCCGAGCAGTTCGAAATCCATACGTCGGCCAGGGTGCCCGACGGCAAAGACGTATTGGCTTCCGGCCTCTTTTGATCGTCCAGTCCCTATCTGTTGTATGTCTACTGGCGATGTCGCTCTCTTCGACCGGTTCGCGCGCTACTACGATCTGTTCATCCCCGGTGCGAAGGCGGCTACCCTCACTCGTGGACTTGAACTGGCTGACCGGCCTGTCCACCGGTTGATCGATGTCGGCGGTGGGACTGGACGAGCGGCACGGTCGCTCGCGGTCGACCAGCGGCTCGTCGTTGACGCGTCCCGTGGAATGCTAGAACAGGCCTCGCTCCCGGGTGTACAGGGGGATGCCAGCCGTCTCCCGCTGGCGACTGACACCGTCGACGCGATTACGGTCGTCGACGCGCTCCATCACATCTACGAGTGGGACCGCCTCTTCGAAGAGGCGTTTCGCGTGCTCGCGCCGGGCGGCGTGTTCCTCATCAGCGACTTCGATCCGACGACCACCCCCGGCCGAGCGCTTGCCGCCGGTGAGCGCCTCGTGGGCTTTGATTCACGCTTTGTCGCTCCCGCAGAGCTTCGAAACCGTCTTGAGACCGCTGGCTTCGAGACGGATCTCCTTGCTGGCGGGTTCGGCTATACGGTCGCTGGTGTTGCCCCGAAACGCGAAAGCACATAGGCCCGGAGACCGACCTACCAGTATGGCTCAGGTGGTCGAAACGATCGATCGCCGTATCGATCGAACGGGGCTGTCCGCGCTGGTTGCAGCCGGTGACGTCGTCCTGATCGGGCTGTTCGTCGCGGTCGGGGAGTTCACACACGGCTCGCCACCGTGGATGGCTCCTGTCGGGGCGATCCAGGCGTTCGTCCCGTTTGTCCTCGGCTGGGTGCTGGCGGCTCTCGGCGGCGGCCTCTACACGACGGATGCGTGGCAATCTCCGCTTCGAGCGCTCTCCTGGACAGTTCCAGCCTGGATCGTGGCCGTCCTGCTCACGATGGCGATCCGCGTGTTGCCGTTCGTCCCTGGCGGCGTTGCGGTCACGTTCGTGGCCGTCTCGATCGGTGTCGGACTGGCGTTGCTCGCTCCTTGGCGAATGACGGTCGCGTGGCTGTCCAGTGAGTAACTGACGACGCTATAGAAAACGGATCGGGCTGGCTACTGATAGTCCTCGATCGATACCGCCACGGTCGATTGGAGCCAGGCCTCGTGGTTTTCCCGGTCGTAGATTACGAACTCGTCGTCGTCGAGTGTCAACTCGGCGTATCGCTGAGACTGGTCGTCGTCCGTCGCTGGCCCGGTCGTGTTGTCCGTGACATTACTGCTCATTGTCCTTTGTGGACGGGGTGTGTCACCCCGTCCGTCTACTTTCACCTTCGAATCACTCCCGTATAAGTGCTGGTGCCCGATTATCATCCGATAAAACAGCGATGTTTGAGTCCACCGTTTGAAATCACTTGACTACGGTACGATCTGAATACATCGCTCGTAGTGGCCGTTCGCGGCGCTGTTGGTCCCTGAACTCTGTTATCACGCCCGATAACACTATCTTAGCCAGGTGATACAGCGACGGGCAGGTATACAACGGTCGAGGCCGAACCGATTGCGTATGGTCGACGTACCGTTCTACCGAAGCGAGGAGACCCGCGGGCTCGCGACGCCGTCCGAGTATGTCACGGCGGTTCGGGAGGGGTATCGCCAGCGCGGCGAGGGCGCCCCCGCCGAGCCACGGACTGCGCTGACACAGACTGATCCACCAGGGATGCTGACTGGGTATCTCGCGGTACTGCCCGAGACGGGCGCAATGGGTGGGTACACCTACGCCGCTGGATTCGGTGATGAGGACGCACACTTTATGCTACCGCTGTACGACGCTGCCTCGGGGCGACCGTTGGCGGTGTTCGACGGTGCTCATCTCAATCCGTTCAAGACCGGCGCGACCGGAGCCGTCGGCGTTGACGCACTTGCCCGTGACGACGCCAGCACGGTCGGGCTGTTCGGCAGCGGCACCCAGGCACGGGGGCAACTCCGGGCGACCGCGACTGTCCGTGATCTCGATCAGGTGAATGTTTACTCTCCGACTGCCGACCACCGCGAGACCCTCGCCGCCGAAATGAACGCCGAACTGGACGCGACTGTCGCCGCCGTCGCTTCACCTGCGGCCGCCGTCGAAAGCGCAGATATCGTCATCACGGCGACCCAATCCGGCGAGCCGGTGTTTGACGGCGATCGGCTCGAACCCGGCACGCACGTCACGGCGATGGGTCAATATCACCCCGACAAACGCGAGGTCGATACCCAAACCGTCCAGCAGGCGACGTACGTACCTGACCTGCGCGCTCGCATCGAGCAGGATGCCGGAGCGTTCATCCTCGCCCGTGAGGAGGGTTCCGTCGACGACGATCACGTGCACGCGGAACTCGGGGATGTCGTCGCGGGGACTGCCGAGGGACGAACCAGCGACGAGGAGATCACGCTGTTCGACAGCGGTGGCACCGCCATCGAGACCGTCGCCGCTGCGCACCTACTGTATGAAAAGGCCGCCGACCGCGATCTCGGCGAGTCGATATCGTTTGCGCCCGCAAGCGAAGCGATGGACACCGCGCCAGCGGGCGAGCCGACGGACTAGACGCCGGCGAACCCGACTGCCTGTGCAACTGAGAGGCCACTCGCCAATGCCGCGAGGAGGTAGCCGGCGATCGCGCCGCCGTTGAGCAGCGGCAGCCCGGCGTGGGCACGCCCGCGCAGGACCATCCGAAGCAACACGGCGAGTCCGAGCCACGTCCCGACCATCGCGCCGATAGCCGTCACCGGCACCGCCAGCCCGCCGGCTGCCACTGTCGAAACTGACGTCGGTGCGAACGCGGCCGCACTCGCGACCAGGACCGTTGGGATCACCGCATCTCCCAGGCCGATGAACAGCGCGTCCCGGTCGAGCGGCGTCTCGCTGTCTGGCTCTTGCTTGTCGGTGTCTCCGCCGTTTGCGTCGTCCGTCGCCCCGTCAGCACTCTCCGACTGTGTCTCTTTCACGCTCTCAGGTGTCTCCGCGTCCAGAAACGAGTACGATAGCGATAGCGGGACGACCAACACGACAGGGACACGAAGGTCCATCACGCCTTCCGCGAGCGTGAGCATATGCTCGGTCCCGTAGACGCTGATCGCGTCGTAGACTGCCAGTGCGGTGAGTAACAAAAGCGCCGGGAGCACGCCGAAAGAAATCCCGAACAGACCGGCCGCCCCCGCTCCCATCAGCGTCCCGGCCGCATCGATGACGTACCACTCCGGGTGGACGACTAACCCGAGAACCATCGCCCCTGCGGCCGCCCAGGCGAGTGCACTCGCCCCGGCGACGGGGGCGATGCCGGTCGGGACGACCGCTGCGAGCACGATAACGCCGATGTAGCCGCTGACGAAGACGACGAGCCCACGGATCACGACGTCGAGATCGTACTTGAACGCTACCAGCATAAACCCGGTCATCACCAGCAGCGCGCCGATATAGGCGATACTGTTGGTCGCGCTCTGTGGGTTCTCGGTCGCTTGCAGTCCCGCCTGTTCGAAGGGGCCGACAAGCGCCAGCGCGCCCAACTGGACCAGCAGGAAAATTAGCGCGATCCCGAGCGCAGCCACGACCGCTCGCGTCCGTTGTTCCATAGACGACAGTCCGCCAGCGAGCCGAATAACTCCTGTGAGTCACGATCGAATTTTGCCTTCGCTCGCTACCGGCCCAAACTCGATGGTATCAGGCATCGCGATAATACAGCGTCTCACCCAGCAACGGTGCGAGCCGGACGCCTTCGTCCGGTGAGACTGCCAACAGTGGCTGTTCGACCGGTCCGAACACGTCGACGACTCGCCCGACTGTATCGAGTTGGTCGTCCAACAACGGCGTGCCGAGGCCGGGATGGTCTTCGCTGGGGCAACGCACGACGGCCACGCTCTGAGCGATCTCTTGGACGGTGCCGGCGCGCTGCATCAGTCACGCAACACCTGGAGATAGGCCGCGACGGCCCCCAGGAGATCGCTTTTACTCGCGTCGTCGGCGTTCGTGACCACGACTCGCCCGCGCGGTTCGTACTCTCGCGGGTAGGTCTTCTCGTGTTCGATCCGGGCGTCGTAGCCCACCTGCTGGACGGCCTTGGCAATCTCGTCGACCGTCGGCTCCGGGACAGCTAGATCTTCGGCGACCCGGCGACCCTCGTTGCGGGTCCGGGTTGCATCGAGAGCCGCAGGCCAGATGACGTTCTCGACCATACATTCGGGTGGGCGGGCCGGACGTAAACGCCTTACTGGTCGGACGAGTGCGCTGTTTCGTTCACAGTTATCGAGGTGCTCGTTCGGACGTGGCTGAGTATATCTGCGGATCGCGAGGGCCACTCGATATCGAATATATACGCTGACCCGCCATTTTCTCTGTTCGGATTCTCATCGCGCTCGGCTCCGACCAGTGCCGTATCGGCTGCCAGCGCCACTGAGTTGCCAAAACGGTCGCCCTCGTCGCTGTCGCCGACAACGACGGATTCGGTCCAAACTGCCACACTGAGACGTATTAGCACTGAAACCTCTCATTCACCGCGTCAGATCGGTTGTGACCTCATCTGCTCGGCCATATCCCGCTGACGCAGCCCATTCACTCTGTTCTGACAGTCGTTTGACTTTCGAGGCCCTATCGACCCGACACGCGACAGGTTTCAATTTCAGAACCCAGGGAGTCGAGCTTCGGTTTTATATACATATCGAGGCGAATACCCCGACCCACCGTGGTCGGGGATGAAGCCGACACACCAGGGTACAAACCATTAAGCCGATATATCACTAATCAATAGACAGCGATGGAGTACAGTCACCGCTACCAAGCCTACCCGACAGACGAGGTAGCGGAGCGACTGGATTACCATCTCGATGTGCATCGCCAACTCTACAACCACGTCCGCTGGGACTACGAGAACAGCCCAGCAGACGACAAGCCCAGTGAGTACGACCAGAACAACAACCTCCCCGAGTGGAAGCAGCGGTGGCCGATATTTGCTGAATTGCACTCGAAAGCCGCCCAAGCCACCGTCGCACGCTTCCACCACAATCTCACCGTCCTGCACAAACTCAAAGAGAAGGGGTACAACGTCGGTCGGCTCACACGCCAAGCACCTAGTGATTACCGGAGCGTGACGTACAACCAGAGTGGTTTCGACCTCGATGAAAAGAGGGGCCACGACACGGACGCCTACGTCCGCTTCAGCAAGATCGGTCGGGTAAAAATCAGCTACTCGCGTCCAATCCCTGACCACGCCACGATCAACGAAGTCACGTTCAAGAAGGAGACGACCGGCGAGTGGTTCGTCTCCTTCGGGCTGGAAACTGACGATGCCGTTCTGCCCGAGAAGCCCGACGTGGACTCGTTGGACGCGAGCAACAGCGTTGGGATTGACCTCGGCATCCACAACTACATCCACACCTCGAACGGGACGACTGTAGAGTAGCTCGATCTCGAAGACGAATACGAGCGACTCCGGCGCGAGCAACGGAAACTCTCGCGGAAAGAACACGGGTCGAACAACTGGGAGGACCAACGTCGGGTGGTTGCCAAGGTGAAGCGTCACATCCAGCGCAAAGTGCTAGATTACCAGCACAAGATAACGACGTGGCTCGTCCGTGAGTACGATGCCGTGTTCGTGGAAGACCTGAACGTTCAGAGGATGCTTCAGGGCGACGGTAACGCTCGCAACAAGCAGGACGCGGCGTGGCGACAGTTCATCACGCTGCTCGAATACAAGACCGACCTGTACGGGTGTCACGTCGTGCAGGTCGAACCCGAAGGGACAACGAAAGAGTGCGCTCGATGCGGCGTGGCGACGGCAAAGCCGATCTGGGTCAGGGACCACTCCTGTCCAGCGTGCGGGTTCGAAACTGATAGAGATGCGAACGCGGCGATGAATATCTTGCAACGGGGCTTCGAGGAATTAGGGCTGGGATGGCCCGAATCAACGCCTGTCGAGACTGTGACCGCTACGAACACTGATGACTTCCGAGAGGTGTCTGCAAGTCACGTCGTGGAAACAGGAAGCCTGCCCTCGTAAGAGCAGGATTCCCCGCGCCACCGTGCGCGGGGAACATTCAATATTACGGACTGACAATCGCTGCTATGGACGAGTCCGACCTCTCTTCGGATCTACAGGATCGGCTTGACGACCGCAGGGCCGACCGCTCGGAGGGAACGCTCGTGCTGAGCGAGAGCGAGGGATACGTCGGCGACGAACTGACACTTTTGGGCCGGAACTTCCCCGCCGACGAACAGTACGATATCGTCTGGCACACCAGCGACGGGCAGTGGGGCGTCATCGAGGCCTATCGGGTCGTCGGGCCACAGTACAGCCCCCGGACTGAGACCATCGCAACAGTTCGGACCGACGAGTCCGGACACTTCGAGGAAACGTGGACGATCCCAGAAGACTACGGCGGGTCCCACAAAATCTCCGTCGAGGGCGACGACGGCGTCGCCGCCAGGGCCGAATACGAGGTCAGACCGTGGTTCGAACTCGACCGGACGGCAGCACCGATGGGCGACTCATTCCTTCTCAAGGGGTATGGAATCGGCCCATCGCTCGACTCCAACAACTTCCAGGTCGCCTGGGACAACCAGTTCGTCGGGTTCATCACGGGCGTCATCAACCGCGGGACTGCGACGGCGCGAATCCGGGCCGTTGGCCCGCCGGGCGAGCACGTCGTACAGGTCTGGCGAAACTACCGTGGCGTGCCGTTCGTGGCGAACAACACCCAGTCGCCGCTTGGCTCGGTCGGCGGCGACCGACCGAACGCCTGGACGGTCGAAGTGACCGAACCGGACGACCCGCTGCCGACGATGTGGGTCGACGAGCTGTTCGAGGAGCAGCCATTCGAGGCCCACTACCCAGACCTCGACGCCGACACCGAGGCCGAACTTGCGGTCACCCCGCAGTGTGGCCCGGCCGGAACGTGGGCGGTCATCACGGGGCAGAACTTCCCGCCGAACGCGACAGTCGACCTGCAGTGGTATCAACACGTCGGCGACGGGATCCGGGGACTAGATATCACGCCGACGGTCCGTCCCGGCATCCTGCCGACCGTGACCGCCGATGCGGACGGCCGGTTCCAGATCGAATTCGAGGTCCCGCCGGCGGAGGGGTCGACCCGGCCGATCCTCGCGGAAGTCGACGGCCAGTCAGTCGCGGCGACCGGCTTTATGATGCAACCTTCTATCGAGACGTTCGAGCCCACCAGCGGGCCAGTCGGTACCGAGATCGAGATCGAACTGTCGGGGATTGGGTGGACGGCCTACGAGAGCGCGCCCTTCTTCGTCTACGACAATGCCCCGCTGGGGTACGCCTGCGGCACAAGCGAAGATCTGCGTAGCCCGACCGTCAGAACGGTGCTGCAGGCGACTGGCGAGCCCGGCTATCACTTCATCGAGGTCTATCCCTCGATCTTCGAGATGGAAGACGACGAGCCTGAATTCGAGATCCGCCCGCATCTCTCGTATCTCGACAACCACCCTATGCGTCCGCTCCCGGCCTGCCATATGGTTTTCGAGGTGACAGAGGAGTGACTGTCGGGTGTCTCGAAGCGGGCACGCCACAAGTGTCGGTGTGACCCCGCTGCGGATCAGTCCGGTGACCCAATCTTTTTTGTCAGCCCATTTGAACGACGGGTATGGGTTCGGATTCGATCTACGATCGCCATCACGAGGTGTTCCTGCTGTGGGCGTGCCGCGAGACCGGCGTGTTTGACGCGCTTTTCGCGGGGCACAGTCGGTCTGAGACGGTCGCAGAACACGCGGGGATTACCGATCGAGCGAGCGAGATTGTTCTCGACGCGCTGGCCGATTCGGGATACGTCCGAAAGATAGCGGACGGCTACGAGCCGACCGACGCGTTGGACGGGTTCGATCCCGAGACGCCGCCGGTAGAGCGCGGTATCCTGCCCCACCGTGTCGATTCACTGGAGAACTACATCCGGCTCCCGGAAACAATGCGGACAGGCGAATCGCCGGAACCCACCGAGGAGGGGTTCAAAAACTATATGGGTGCGATGGCCTCGATCCCGGAGGGAACGCTGCGGGCGATCGTCACAGCCGCCGAACACGCCCATCCGCGACCCGACCGGGTGCTCGATGTGGGCGGCGGGCCAGGCCGGTTCGGTGCCGAGTTCGCCCGTCGCGGGGCCCAGGTGACGCTGCTCGACCAGCCCGAGGTGCTGAACCTGCTCGCGGACCATCACGCGGACCTCGATGTCGATGTCGTCGAGGGTGACGCCCGGCAGTCGCTACCAACGGGGTTTGATCTCGTGTTCAGCGCCCGGATGACGGTGTCGCTTTCGTTGCCTGGCATTCGCGAGTACTTCGGGAACGTCTTCGAGGCGCTCGATTCTGGTGGCACGTTCGTCGCCGCCGAGTGGGTTCGGGACCGGGCTGACGTCGCCGAGCGATTTGGATTGCATATGCTGAGTATGTCCGATGTCGGCAACACCTATACTGAGAACGAGTACCGTTTGGCGCTCGAGTCAGCGGGATTTATCGAACCGGAGATTCGAGACGTCCCGGACACTCGCTTCCAGTTGGTTGTCGGGCAGAAACCTGAGTAGTCGATCAGTGACTCCCCTCGGTGGTCGACCCGCGGGTTGGTCTCAATCGATTGGTTGCGGTAGCGCCACCTGGTGAAGGCTGGCGTGCCGTGGACCGTCCTCTCGGTGGCTCTATCACTTCGAAACCCGACAGTGGTGGAAAGCGCTATGCAAGCTGGATCGTTGTCTGTCACCGCTCGAATTGAGTTGCGATCGGGACATCGGATCGCTCGGTGACACCGGCGACCTCGCTGCGTGGTGGATCGTTTAGCCCCGATTCGAACCGTTCAGGTTCCCTTCGAGATCGACCCTCGAAACCAACTCCGCCACACGATCGAACGACGGCGTCGATTCCGGTTCGATCTCGGGTCGGTCCTGGCCAGCGTACTCGAACACTGCCTCGACGAACGCCGCACGGACACACTCGGAGTGAAACAGCCCGTGGAGATAGGTACCGAGCACGTGCTCGGTCGCGACGCTGTCCGGCCCGATTGGGGCTGACAGCTCCCTTTGGACGTGCGTCTCGCCGGCGTGAATCTCGTAGCCGCTCGCGGTGCCGCCCGCCCCGTCGATCGGACCGACTCCGTCGACTACTCGGGTAACCTGGCGGATGGTTTTGGCCTCGCCGAAACGGGTCACGACGGGTAACAGCCCGACTCCCTGTAGGTGGTCGCGCTCGCCTGTCCCCTCGCGGTCGGCTCCGTGCAGTTCCCGGCCGAGTAACTGATAGCCGCCACAGATTCCGACGATCGGGCCGTCGAACGCAGCCAACTGCTCGTCGAATCCGGCTGCTCGAAGCGCGAGCAGGTCGTCGACGGTGTTTTTCGTTCCCGGTAGGACGACCGCGTCGGCGTTGGCCAGCCCCGCGTCCGGGGGCTGGATCGCGACCCGCACGCCCGGCTCTCGGGCCAGTGGATCGAGATCGGTCGCGTTCGAGAGCCGCGGTAGTCGCGGCACTGCGACGGTCACGGCCCGCGACTCGGCCACGCTGTCTTCCCCACCGCGCACCCTCGATTCCTCGTGGGCCGGCAGCGAGAGACTGTCCTCCTCGGGCAGCCCCGGCTCCTCGTGGGGGAGCACGCCTGCCACGGGCACCCCGGTTCGTGCTTCGAGTTCGTCGAGACCGTCGGCCAGCAGTGACCGATCGCCGCGGAACTTGTTGATCACCAGTCCCGCGACCCGGTCGCGGACGTCCTCGGGCAGGAGTTCGAGCGTCCCGTACAGACTCGCGAAGACGCCGCCACGCTCGATGTCACCGACCAGCAGTATCTCGGCGTCCCCGAAGCGGGCGGTCTCGATGTTGGCCAGATCCCGGTGTTGGAGGTTGATCTCCGCGATCGAGCCCGCCCCCTCTGCGACGATCACGTCGTGGTCGGCCGCCAGTCGCTCGTAGGCCGCGACTGCGGTCTCGCGTGCGCGCTCCCAGTAGCGGTCGTAATACTCCCTGGCCGGGACGTGTCCGACGGGACGGCCGTCGAGCAGTAGTTGGCTCTCGGCGTCGCCGCGTGGCTTGAGCAACACCGGGTTGTGGTCGGTCGTCGGGACGACATCGGCCGCCTGTGCCTGCACGTACTGGGCGACGCCGATCTCACCGTACGCGGTGTCGTCCCCGACACAGGCCGCAGCGTGGGCGTTGTTGCTCATCGTCTGGGCCTTGAACGGGGCCACGTCGATCCCCTCGCTGGCCAGTCGTCGACAGAGTCCGGCGACGACGGTGCTCTTGCCGACGTGGCTGGCCGTTCCGGCGACCAGGAGTGTTTCAGTCATCTCGGCTTCGCGATCAGTATTCAGTCCCCTTTCGTGCGCGCTGGCCGTCAGCCTCGAATGGATGGCGATCGGCGGCGACGTGACTCAGCAGATCAACGTGGCCGTCCAGGTAGTCGGGCCGTTCGTGCCCGCCAGTCAGGACGAGTTCCAGACCCGCTGGACGAGCGTCGATCAACGCCAGCAACTCCTCAGGATCGACGAGTCCTCGATTGGCCGCGTACAGCACCTCATCGAGGATTAGCATATGGACGCCTGCTTCGGGGTCGCCGTCCAGCGCCAGCGGTGCCGACAGCTCGGCCTCGCCAGCAGCGTCCACGAGTTCGCGGGCGCGCTCGAAGGCCGCTCGGGCCGTGGCGGCGTGTTCGTCGTCGTCGGAGTCGTCGAGCAGTCCGTGCCAGCCGTAGTGGCCACTGTTCTCGACGGTCACGCCCGGTAGCTGTGCGATGGCGTTGTACTCGCCGCGAGTGGCCTCGACGCTGTCAGTCCCGCCTTTCATAAACTGGAGGACGTGGACGCGATGGCCGTGGCCGGCCGCTCGCAGTCCCATCCCGAGTGCGGCCGTCGTCTTGCCTTTCCCGTTGCCATACCAGGCCTGAACGAGCCCGAATGCGTCCGGGCCAGCGGCCTCGATCGGTTCCGCGGTGGGTCTGTTGTCGCGGTTCGGTGTGTTCGACTGCTGTGCGTGGTCTGATCGATTCTCGTCTGTCATAGCTGGAATACCTCCGCTGTCGTCGTGGTAACGACGCCGTGGTCGGCATCAGCGACGCTCGTCGGTGGTGATTCGTCGGCGTAGCGCGACTCAAGGCTGGCCGTCAGGGCGTCCCGAACGCAGGCCCGGACGGCATCACCCACGGGCGTCGCGCTGCCGGAGAAATCCGTTGAGTCACCCGTCGGATCGCACGCCGCGACGACCGCGTCGCTTGTCGTCCCCGTAAATCCGACCGACGACAGGAGCGTCGCCGCCTTCGCCTCCGCCGCGACGGTCAGGACGTTGGCCAGCGCTCCAGCCTCCAGATCCCGGGTCGTCCCCACGAAGAGGTTGCAGGTCCCAGTCGGTGCACGACCACATTCGGTCGTCTCGTCACTGTCGGCCGCTTGGCCGTCCGGATCGACCGGGAGTGTCGCCGGGTTCGAGAGCCCGACGGTGGCCACCGCGACGACTGGCCCGTGACGGGCGAGCCGCGCGTGTTCCTGGGAGACGCCGGTCAGCAGAACAGGCCCGTCGGTGTCGAAACCGGCTGATTCCAGCCGATCCGTCGCGTAGCATTCGAGGTCGGTCCGTTCCCAACCGCTGGGGACGGTTACGTTGTAGGCTGCCCCGGCGTGCGAGTGGCCGCCGTCCCAGCCCGTCGAGAGCCACTGCGTCTCTGGTCGAGAGAGCTGTAACACCCCCTCTCGGATCGCCGTCTCAAACATCCAACAGGACCTCCAGCAACCGGTCGTTTGCCTCGCGCTCGCGGACGGCGACTCGGATGTGAGAATCCAGCCCCCGGAACGTGGTGGCGTCACGGACAGCGATACCGCGCTCGCGCATAGCGGCAACGAGTCGTCCCACCGGCCGGCCGCCCACGTCCAGCAACAGGAACGGGGCCGCCGATTCGTGGACGTCGAACCGACTGTCGAGCGCCTCGTACATCCGTCGGCGCTCGCGCTCGACCCGCGCTCGCGTCTCCTCGACGAACGCCGTCTGCCCCATCGCGTGACGCCCCACGGCCAGCGCCGGCGCACTCAGGTTCCACGGGCGTCTGGCGTTTCCCATCGCGTCGCCGAACGAGCCGGTCGCGACGGCGAAGCCGGCTCTGATCCCCGGCAGTCCGAACAACTTCGTCAGCGATCGAGCGATGATGACGCCTTCGGTCCCGGCCATCGACGGACGGTCAGTGTACCCCAGAAACGCCTCGTCGACGAGCAACAGCGTGTTGCTCTCGCGACACCGTCGGGCGAACGCACGGAGTGTTTCGTTGTCGATCGCCTCCCCAGTCGGATTGTTCGGATTGCAGACGACCGCCAGCGCGTGATCGCTCGGGTCCGATTCGGCAATCTCTCCCGGCGGGACGAACGTTGGCGTCCCGCCCTGCAGCCGGACTTCTCGGGCATACTCGCCGAAACTCGGGGCCGGAACGAGCGCGCTGTCCCCGGGTTCGACGGCCAGCGCAATCGCCAGCCTGATCGCGGCCAGTCCACCAGGGGTGGGGACGACTGATTCGGGCGCGACGCCGACATACGCACCGGCGGCCTCGCGGTACTCGCTCGGCGGTTCTGCGGGATACGATTTTGCTGTTTGCAGTGCCGTCTCGTAGACGTCGGCGACGCCGGGCGGCGTCCGCGGGTTCGTGTTCGCGCTGAAATCCAGCAGGTCCGGATCGTCGCTGCTCCCGTGGGCGACAGGCCCGACGCTCTGTGCTGTCTCTCGGTTCATACGTGTGTCTTCGTTCCGATCATCGGTGTTCGTAGTGTGTGGAGATGCGCTCTCGAACGCGCTCCATCGCGACGCTCTCACGGGCTGCCGTCGCGAGCGCGCCGCCCATTCCGGCCCCCTCCTTGGCTTCACCGGTACGATACCGCTCAAAGACGGTCCCGGACTCGCGATCGAATCGTGGATCAGTCACGATCAACTCGACGTCCAACCGTTCGGCCGCCGTCCGAACGTTCGCCGAGGGGTCCTCGGCGACGAAAGACGTGGTCGCGACGGATATTCGCCGGTCGATTCCGGCCGCCCGTAGCAGGGCCACAACGGCGAGTTGCTGGGTCCCGCCGGCCAGCAGCAGGTCGGTCTCACTCTCGAGTGTCCCGGCCGCGGTCCCGGCGAGGACGGCTAACACTGGATCGCCGACCGACGCCAGCGCCTCGCGGGGTTGCCCGGCAAGTTCGCCCGATGCGTAGCCACTCGTCGTGAGCGCCGCAGTTACGACCGCCCGTTTCCGGTCGAGCGGGTTCTCGGGCAGCGACGAGGAGACCGCCAGGTCGACGCCCAGCGCCTCACTGACCCCGAGAGCTGTCGTCGTGCCACCGGGAATGCTCTCGGCAAGTATGAGTCGATCCGCCGGGAGCCGTCGGCCGTACCGTCGTCCACGCTCCCACAGCGAGGCCACGTTGGGGACTGCGATCGGTTTGCGGATGTCACGTCCAACTTTCTCTCCGAGTGTGACCGTCGGAGCGGCCGTTTCGACGCCGAGACCGGCGTCGATCGTCACGAGGCCGAACCCGACCAGCTCCCGAACGGCCCGAGTCACTAACGCCGGGGTCGGACATCCGCTCGGACTAATCGGCACCCCCGGGGCTTCGAGCACGTCACCGTAGGCGATAAGCTCCGAGTCGGCCGCTGGCGTGTGTCGCATCGCCTCCCGGTCGGCTCCGGCGGCGCTGATCCCCTCGATTGTCGCCGTTTCGGTCGTCCCGACGACCAGTCCCATCGCTGTTCTCGCGTGTTCGTTCGTCTCGTGTGTCATAGTAACTCCATTGCGACCCGCAGGTCACCGGGTCGATTCACGTTGACCGCAAGCCGTTCGTCCGCCAGCACGAAGCGCCGTTCCGGCCCGTCACCGACGATGTTGAGTCCGGTTGGGGCAAGTTCGCTACTCTCGTTCTCGACGGTCGTATCGGCGCTGACCCCGAGCTCGCGCTTTAGATCGGCCGGAACGTATACTGATAGTGAGCCCCGGTCGTGGGCGTCGATGACGCCGGCGACGATCGAGCTAGTCACAAATGGCAGGTCAGCGGCTACCGTTAGCACCGGCTGTTCGACGGCCGAAAGCGCCGCTTCGAGGTCAGCGACGTATCCCTCACCCGGAGTTTCGATCGCCGGCACGTCGACGTGGGCAGCCGTCTCAGGTGTGTGTGGCGAGACGACGGCGTAGGCCGTCTCGACGGCCGGCGTGACGCCGTCGAGCACTCGGTCGATCATCGCTCGACCACCGATCTCCGTGAGTGGCTTCTCGATGGGGGCGTCCAGGCGCGTCCCGCGGCCGCCACACATCACTAGCGCGTCCACGGAATCACCTCCCGACGGCCCATTACCAGTGTGCCCACGCGATCACCCCCGCGTGTATCGCGACGACCCGCGCCAGTTCGTTCGTCGCCCCCATCACGTCGCCGCTGACTCCGCCGACCGTTGAACGGGCGAGATAGAGGACGCACGCTCCCGCCGCCAGGGCGCACAGCGTCGCGATCGGTGCCGCCGGGTTGATCACGGCCAATGCGAACACGGGGACGAGCGCACCGACTACGGAGCGTAGTGACCCGGGGCCGGCGTTTTCACTCAGCGCCGAGCCGAGCCCTTCGTGGGTCGCCGTCCCGAGACAGACCAGCAGTGCGATGGCACCCTTCGCGCCGACCTCGCTCGCCACGACGACGGCCACGATCACGGGCCATTCACTGGTCGTCCTGGCCAGCCCGAATGCACCCAGCGCCAGTGTGAGCAACACGATTGCGAGCGCGAGCACGCCGCCGACGCCGACGGTCGTGTCTCGCATCACTTCGCGGCGGCTCTGGGCATCGCCGTGGACCGCCAGCGCGTCTCCGAGATCGGTCAGCCCGTCGGCGTGGGCGACCCCCGTGAGGACGTACGTCCACGCTATGAACGCGGCCGCGGCGGTCGCCGGTGGCGAGAGTACGACCAGCGGCATTGCTATGAGCGCGCCGATCGGGTAGCCCGCGAGCGGGAACGCTGCGGGTCGGTGCCGGAACGCCTCCCAGGCGGTCTCGTCTTGACCGACCGGGAGCCGCGAGAGGAACCCGATCGCACCGCGAAGGGAGTCTACAACCACACTATCACCCCGCTGGCGAGGAGCGACAGGACGCCTGCCCCGGTCACGACCCACACGCCGTGCTGGCCTCGCTTGCGATCCGGCAGCGCCGCATCGGAGTTGAGGTCGTAGGCGCCGGGCTTGACCAGCCGCACGTCGAGTGCGACCGCCAGCGTCGCCATCGGCCACCCTGCGTTCGGCGATAGCGGCTCGTGGGCCCACCGGCGAGCGACCGCCACCGATCCGGGTCGACCAGCCGCGAGCGCGATCGCGACGGCGGCTACGCGAGCGGGTATGATCATCACGAGGTCGTCCAGGCGAGCGCCGGCCCAGCCGACCGGTTTCGAGCGATACCCGAGCATTGAATCGAGCGTGTTGACGCCCTTGACCCAGCCGGCGGCCGCGGCGCCAAACGCCAGCGAGGGCCCTGCTCCAAGCGCGGCTGCGAGCTGTGTTCCGACGACGAACGCCAGCAGCGGCGCGATTAGTCCGTCAGCGAGGTTTTCGGCGGCGCTCTCGACGGCACCGCTCCGGAGCTCCGACGGCGATAGCGATTCGGGATTGCGTCCGACCAGTGCCGGCACTCGCTCGCGGGCCCGTTCGGGATCGGTTTCAGTCGTCTCGATCACGTCCCGAGCCGTCTCGACGAGCGCGCGCAGGCTCGTCGTCGTGAATAGCACGAACCCGGCTGTGAGGGCGCCGACGATCCAGCCGACGCGCGCAGCGGCCGCGACAACTCCCCAGGCGACTGTGGCGGCGGTGATCGGGATCACCACGGCTGTGAGTGCGCCGACGAGACGGGGTCGGCTCCACGTACGGTCCGTCCATCCGACGACCCGTCCGAGATATGCGACCGGGTGCAGCCGGTTTGGCAATTCGCCGACGAGCCCGTCGAGGCCAGCCGCCAGTCCGATCGCTAGCGTCGCACCCACACTCATCAGTCGCCCCTCCACTGCTTGGCGAGTTCTGACAGCGACTGCTCGGCAAGCAGGACTGATTCGGGCGCGGCCCCGTCGGTCTTCGGATCGTCACCGACGTGTAGCAGATCGGCCGGCGCGATCCCAAGCGCATCTGCGATGTACTCGAACGCCCGCCGGTCGGGCTTGCGCCAGCCACAGTCGACGCTCGTCACGACGGCATCGAACCGGTTGACGTCGAGCGCTGATCGCTCCAGCGCGCGTTCGACGAGCCCCGGGACGCTACAGTTCGAGCAAATCCCAACTGGTCCGGTACGCTCGGCGGCCGCAACCGCTTTGAGCGCACCGTCGCGCGCTCGGACGTCCGACTCGAACGCCGCGAGCACGGCCCCACGTACAGTCGCCGTCGACGGCTCGATCCCGCGACTCCGAAGCGCTGCATCGACGTGGGCAACCAGTGACTGTTCGCGACCAGGCTCGACCGGCCGGTGTGGTGTCGTGTAGGCCCGTTCCCAGTCGTCCGGCAGTTCGACCCCTCGACTTGCCAGTGACTCGGCGATTGCAGCGGCCGGATCGGCCGGTCGATCGACCGACACTAGCGTTCCGAAACAATCGAACGAGACTGCGTCGTGAGACCTCGCGTGCATCTCAGGGGCGACGCGCGAGCAGTCCGGCGCTGACGAGTGCGACCAGTGCCGCGACCGGTCCGAAGCCGGGACCGAAGCCGTCGCCGGCCTCGGTCGTCTCGGATGCGTCCGCGGTGTCGTTTTCGGTTGCGTTCCCGGTTTCACTCTCGGGATTGAACGCCGTCGATAGCGTCCCCAGCGGCTCGGTCACGCGCGGTCCGGGCTGGCTGATGAAGTTCGCGTTCACCCTGATGATCTGGTCGTTCTGGACGGCTGTCGTCGCGTTGATGGCGGCGCTCTGTCGGAGCTGTCGCCCGTCCGGCATCACGATCCAGTCAGGGTTTTCCTGTGCGATCACCTCCTCGCTGATCTCGCCGTAGGTCTGAATGTCCGCCGCGGTCGCAATATTGTCTCCGCCCGCCGTCGCGATCACGTCGCCGATGAACGTGCTCGGGCCGGCCGTGTACCCACCGCCCATCGCGTAGTAGACGGTCGGATTCTCGCCCTCGTTTGCGTCTTCACGGACCGACTCGATCGTCGATTCCATCTCGTCGGCAGCCGCGTTGGCGCCTTCACACGATCCGACGAGTTCGCCCGTCAGTCGTGTCTTCTCGACGACGTCATCCAGGGAGTTCGCCGCTTCGAAGTGGACGACGGTGAGTCCGTTGTCTCTGAGGGTCTCGATGTCGTCCTCGTCGATGATGTTCGCCGCGAGCACCACGTCGGGGTCGAGGTCGACGATGTTCTCGACGATGGGGTTCATACTCGTCCCGAGGACGTTCGTCCGGTTCTGCGAGCCGTTCAGATACGCCGTGGTGTACCCGGTCGGCAACCCGACGACTTTCGATTCGGCGTCGATTGCCCACATCGTCTGGGCGACGCTCGCACCCAGCGCGACCACGCTATCGGGTTCTTCCTCGATGGTGACCGTCTCACCGGTCGCGTCGGTCACCTCGACTGGAAACGAGCAGCTCGACTGCTGTGCGTGCAGCGCCTGCCCGCTCTCTACTCCCGACGTGATCGATTCGCCGTGCGTCGGAACTCCGTCTGTCGATTCGACTGACTGTGTCGGTACGACCGCCCCGACAGCGCCGGTCGAGACGACCAACAATAACGCTGCCGCGACGACCGCGAGTCGTGATTGTGTCATCACCTCGCTCGTTCCGGATGGTCCAATAAATATTTACCTAAAGCAAATAGACTTGAGATAGATGCGGATCAGATACCGGGTCGCCGTCTGGTCGGGGCTGTTGCTGGCGGCGTTAGTCGCTGCTGTTCTGGCCAGTGCGACGATCGGACCTGTCGAACTCGGGGTTCCTGTCGTCGCGAAGGCCGCGCTGAACGCCGTCGGGATCCCAACCAGTCTGGGCGTCTCGATCGGTACCGCCTCGATCGCGGGTGCGTCCGTGCCGTGGCCGACTGTCGACGTGCAGTACGTCTACCCGTTCCAGTTCCATATCGCTCCGACCAGCGAGCTTATCGTTCGGTCAATCCGACTGCCCCGCATCGTTCTCGGAGCGACTGTCGGATTCGCACTCGGTGGGGCCGGTGCAGTTATGCAAGGATTTTTCCGGAACCCGATGGCGGATCCGTCGATTATCGGCGTCTCGACCGGGGCGGCGGTTGGCGCGGTCGCGACGATCGCCGTCCCGATGGCGGTCCCGTTCGGGCTCCAGACGGCCGCTTTCCTCGGCGCGGTCGTGACAGCTTTCCTCGTCTACCTGATCGCGACTGAGGGCGGCCGGACACCAGTCGCGACGCTGCTGCTCGCAGGTGTGGCCGTCCAGACGTTCCTCGGCGCAGTCGTGTCGTTTCTGCTACTCCAGAGCGGCGAGAGTCTCGAAGAGGCCGTCTATTGGCTGATGGGCAATCTCTACGGTGCCGGTTGGGGCGATGTGGGGGCGACGTTGCCCGCCATCGTCGTTCTCTTCGTCGCGTTGCTCCCGTTCGCGCGCGATCTGAACGTGCTGATGCTCGGCGAGCGAGACGCTCGGACGCTGGGGATTCCGGTCGAGTGGACCAAGCGCCTGTTGCTGGCACTGTCGAGTCTCCTCACTGCCGCTGCGGTCGCCGTTGCCGGTGTCATCGGCTTCGTCGGACTCATCGTTCCACATATTATGCGGCTGGTCGTCGGCCCTGACCATCGGTTGCTGTTGCCGACCAGCGCCCTCGCCGGTGCGCTCTTTCTGGTCGTGACTGATACAATCGCTCGTGCGAACCCACAGGAACTGCCGGTCGGGATTGTCACTGCCGCGCTCGGGGCCCCCTTCTTCCTCTTTTTGCTCCGTCGCCGGGAGGTGCACGAACTGTGAGTGATCCCCTCCTTTCCGTTACGGACGTTTCGGTCGCGTTCGGTGACGCTCGCGTCCTCGAATCGATCTCGCTCTCGGTCCAGCGTGGTGAGTTTGTCGGACTGGTCGGGCCGAACGGTGTCGGCAAGACGACGCTACTACGGACGATCAACGGCGTCCGCGACCCTGATTCAGGAACGGTCAGCGTCGACGGTGACCGACAGGCCGACTGTTCGGCCCAGGAGTGGAGCCGCCGGGTCGCGACCGTGCCCCAGGACACCAGCGTCTCCTTCTCGTTTCGCGTCGCGGATGTCGTCGAGATGGGGCGTTCCCCGCACCGCAGGCGCACCCAGTTCGGCACCACTGAAACCGACCGCCGGCGTATCGAGGACGCCTTGGAGCTAACGAATACTGCCGATATGCGGGATCGACCGATTGACGAACTCAGCGGTGGCGAACGCCAGCGCGTGTTCATCGCTCGTGCACTGGCACAGGACACGCCGTTGCTCGCACTCGACGAACCGACCGCGAGTCTCGATGTTAATCACCAGGTCGAGATCCTCCAACTCATTCGGGCGCTCGTCGGTGAGGGGCGGGCGGCCCTGGCCGCGATTCACGATCTCGAACTCGCGGCGCGCTTCTGTGACCGGCTCGCGTTGCTGTCTGACGGCGCGATCCGTGCGATCGGCCCGCCGGAGTCGGTCCTCCGCTCGGACGTGCTCGACCCGGCCTTCGAGACGACGACGGCGACGACGACCAACCCCGTCACCGGCACGCCGATCGTGACTGCTGGCGCCGGCGACGAGATAGCGACCGACGGGCCTGTCGACACCAGACACGTCCACGTCGTCGGCGGTGGCCAGGTCGGCGCACGTGCGATCGCGACGCTTCGGGAGGCCGGCCACGAACTGAGTGCGGGCGTTCTCAGAGACGGCGATATCGCTCTCGAGACTGCACAGTCACTTGATCTCCCGGTCGTGACCACGCCTGCTGTCGGTCGCGCCGACCCGGACGCGATTGCGGCGGCGGACGACCTCGCTTCCGAGGCCGGTGTCGTCGTCCTCGCTGACGTCGACATCGGGCCGCGTCAGTGGGCGCTCGATCTGGCTGCGGGCGCGCCGGCGACGGTCTTGGTAGAGACGCGGCCGCTCGCCGAACGCTTGCACGCCGGCGAGCGTGCCCGCGGGCGATACGAACGGCTCCGAGCGCGCTCGGTGGCGGCGGATCTCGACACACTCCCCTCGGCGGTCGAAACTGCCGGCAGAGCCGTCACGCGTCCGGCCGACGACTGACTGCCGTCGCGGAGCGACTCACGAATTTCGCTTCGCAAAGAGGATCAACCCGATCATCGAACAGACGACCTCGCTCTCGACGAGTGTCTCGACGCGGACGTCGACTTTCCCGTAGTCGTCGTCCCAGGGCTCCGTAGCGACTATTTCCGTCGCCGCAGTCAGCGTATCACCCGGCCGGACTGGTTCGTACCACCGCAGTTCGTCTACACCCAGCGCACCACGTGATTCAGTTTCCGAGAGAAAGCCGTCCACGAGCACTCGCATCGTCATCGCGGCGGTGTGCCAGCCACTCGCGACGACTCCGTCAAATGGTGTTGCCCCGGCCTCATCGCTATCGAGATGAAACGGCTGGGGATCGTACTGACGGGCGAACTCGACGATCTCCTCGCGAGTGACGGTGTATGATCCGAACGACTGCGTATCGCCGACAGAAATATCTTCGAAATAACGAGGCATACGACTGCTACAGCTAGTTCGCACAAAAAACACGTGGTCGCAAAAATCCCTCCGAAGGGGCGTGCAACGACTGGTCTAGACGTGCTGCTCGATCTGGGACACGTAGTGTGACTTGTCTCGGACACCGACCATCTGCTCGGCCGTCTCACCGTCGACTGCCAGCACCACGGTCGGGACGCCTCGGACGCCATACTCCGCGGCGAGCTGTTGGTGGGCATCGACGTCGACCTTCGCGACGGCGGCCTCCGTCTCGGCGGCGATGTCTTCGGTGATCGGCTCAAGCATCTGGCACGGGCCACACCAGTCGGCGTAGAAGTCCACGAGGACGACGTCGTAATCCTCAAGAATCTCTTGGTAGTGCTCGGAACTCTCTACGTGGATCGGCTCCTCGGGCGCTTCCGAGCCCGCTTCTGTGCCGTCGGACTGCAATTCCTCCATCTTCTCTTGTTTGATTTCTTCGATCTCGTCTGCTTCACTCATTGTGCTTCTCTCTATCCGCTCACCCGTCTTAATAGTTTTGACCTCATTGTACAATATTGTTTGGGGTAGATAGTCTCTTTAAGGACGTCTATCGGTATACGGTCGCCTCTCGCCATCCGGTTAAGCGGCTGGAGATTCGCTCTAGATACAATATTGGTCCACCTTTTCCTGTCCCAGCCGGACAATCCAGTGTTGCATACACGCCACCCATCTATTCGATCGAAATTCCTGAATTCCGGGCGGAACGTCCGTCATACTCGGATTTAGCGGTAGTGTACATTACTCACAAGGCTTTTAGGCTGGCTCTGTTAATGTTCTAGTTACAATGCCAGAAGCGATGTCCGAGTACCTCTCACAGGATATGCACTGTGAGGGGCTTCTCGAGTGTATTCACGGCCTCAAGGAACTCGACAAGGAGGTGTTCCGGACGCTGTCGGACGCTGAAGACCCGTTGACCGTCGACGAAATCGCCGACGAGGTAGAGCGGGAGCGCTCGACGGCCTACCGGTCGGTTCAGCGTCTCCTTTCGTCAGGGTTCATCCAGAAAGAACAGGTGAACTACGACCAGGGTGGGTATTATCACGTCTATCATCCGACCGACCCGGACCAGATCGCCGACGATATGCAACGCGTGCTCAACGACTGGTATGCCAAGATGGGCCAGCTCATCAGCGAGTTTCGCGAGCAGTATCGTGAGTCTGCGCCCGTTGAGCAGTGATCACGCCAGTGCCAGTGGCACGCCGAACACGACCGCGAGCCCGACCGCGAGCACGACCGCGCCGGTCGCGACTTGCCCGGCCGTAAACGAACTCTGTGGTGCTGTGCTCCGGAGTGGTGGCGCTCGCGACGGCAATGAAATGTTTTCTGGATCGTACGCTTTCTCACGAGTCGTCGATTCGTCCATATCCGCCTGTTCGGCTGGGGGCGTCTTTTAGATATCGGACGGTCCTGAGCGAAACCGTCATACCCGTTTCGATCGAAACGAAGACACAGCGATGCTCACCAAACGGATCATCCCCTGTATCGACGTGGATCTCGACGAGGACGGCAACGCAGCGGTGTATACGGGGGTCAACTTCGAGGATCTGGAGTATACCGGCGATCCGGTCGAAATGGCCAAACGCTACAACGAGGCCGGGGCTGACGAGTTCGTCTTCCTGGATATCACGGCCTCCGCGGAGGGGCGTGCGACGATGCTTGAGACGGTCGAACGGGTCGCCGACGAGGTGTTCATCCCGCTGACGGTCGGTGGCGGGATCCGGACGCGCGACGACATCAAAGAAACGCTCCGGGCGGGTGCCGATAAGGTCTCGATCAACTCGGGAGCGATTGCGAACCCCGAACTCATTGAAGCCGGTGCGCGGGCGTTCGGCAACCAGTGTATCGTCATCAGTGTCGACGCCCGCCGGCGATTCGACGAAGAGGGCGAACACTACGTCGATATCGACGGCGAGTCGGCCTGGTTCGAGTGTACCGTCAAGGGCGGTCGCGAGGGGACGGGGCTTGATGTCATCGAGTGGGTCCAGGAGGCCGAACGGCGCGGTGCGGGCGAACTGTTCATCAACTCGATCGACGCCGACGGCACCAAGGACGGCTATGACATCCCGCTGACCAGCGCCGTTACCGACGCTGTCTCGACGCCCGTGATCGCTTCCTCGGGCTGTGGCGGTCCTGAAGATATGTACGAAGTGTTCACCGAAGCCGATGCCGACGCCGGGCTGGCGGCATCGATCTTCCATTTCGATGAGTACTCGATCCAAGACGTCAAAGAATACCTCGACGAGCGTGACGTGCCCGTCCGGTTATGAAATGGCGCTGCCCACAGTGTGGCAAGCCCCACGAGCGCAACGACCCGCCGTGTGACAACTGCGGGCATCACCGCTTCGAGCGGGCAGTTGTCCCACAGGCGACTGCTGACGATGATCGCGAACAGTTCGTCTGGGCCTGTACGGACTGTGGGCGCCATCACCAGCGCAACAACCCACCGTGTAGCCGCTGTGGTGGATCGACCTTCGAGAAACAGCCACTCGAATACGACGGTGCTGACACCGATCGATCCGCGAGTTATCTCGACCTTGCTGGCCGGTTCGAACTGGCGGCTGTCTTGGCTATCGGGGCATTACTCGCCGTTGCGGTGCTCGGTGTGACTGGCGTCGTCGATGTACCTGGCCTCGGCTCGCAGGCGCAACCTACGATCGACGATGTGCCTGGCGATCCGGCGACTGCCAACGGCATCAACCTGTCTGAAGTCGAGTCACGGTTGGCTGCAGAACTCGCGAGCAATCGGACTGCGTCGCTGGACCGAACTGAGGGACTTACCGCGATGGCGACGTATCTCAACAGAGGTGCGGTCAAAGAATCGTACAGTGACGCCGAGAACGTCACGAGCGAGGCGGATCTCCGGCAGTTCGATACGACGTGTGACGACGATATTGTCTTCGATGGGGCCGCACACCCGGTGAGCGCGAATGCGACTGTTGATGCTGTCGTGTCGGGACTGCTGTTGCAGTTGCTGGCTGACTATCCGACAACTACAGATCGTGAACTCAGTCAACTCGGAATCGACGCCCACGCAACGCCCGATGATGTCGTCGTCGTCACGATTGCGTACTGTTAAACGAAGATCCGGCGTCCATTCAGGCGGCCGCGTCGTCGTAGGCGTCGGTCAACGCGTTGGCTTTCTCGATGACGCGGTCGGTTCCGGCCTCCAGTGCGTCGAGCGCCTCAGTTCCGTCCTCGGTCTTGATCGTCAACACTGGGTCAGTTTGTCCACCCGACTGCTCGGGGTTCATATCGTAGGTCGCAGCGGCGACCCCGTCAGTTTCCAGCAGCGCACCCTTGAGCACGTTCATAAAGGTGTGGTCCTCGCCCGCGATCTCGATCGAAAGCGCAGTGTCGTCTTTCTCGATAACCCGCAGATCCATATCTCTACCTACGCGTGGGGCGGAATAAGTCTCACGACCTGCCCTTACATATCGCTCCAGGCACCCAGGGCCCGTCCTGGCGACGTGATATCGGCGATCCAACGGGCGGCGATCGCCTTTTTTAGCAGGCGTGCTGGGAGCCCACCGAACGTCCTGATCGGGACGTTCAACACGTCGTGTGCAACGGCGTCTTCGCCGATCGAGACGGCCGTGCCCTTGTCCTTGTAGGTCCAGGTTCGCAACGGCTGTCCGCGGATCGACCGGGCGACGTTTTCGCCGGCGACCTCGGCGGCTTCCCAGGCAGCCTGTGCGTTCGGCGGGACCGGTTCGCCGGAGGGTTGCTCGATGATCGCCGCATCGCCGATCGCGAAGACGCGCTCGTCGTTCGTCTGGAACGTGGTCTCGACCCGGACGCGGTTTGAGTCGTGGTCTTTCTCGAGATCGACGTTCGCCATCTCTCGCTGGCCAGTGATCCCGCCCGTCCAGATCAACACGTCATACGCAATCGCCTCGTCGCCGACGGTGATCGTCTCCCCATCAGCCTCACAGATGAACTCACCGGTCCGAATCTGCACGTCTCGCTCTGCAAGCCGTTCGCGCAGTGCTGTCTGTAGTTCGCTGTCGCTGTTTGGCAGTATGGTGTCGAGTCCTTCGACGAGTAGCACCTCAAGCGGAGCATCGACGTCGTCCCGAAAGCGCGCGACTTCACCGGCGGCTTGGATCCCGGAGAGTCCGCCACCGCCGACGATGACTCGTGCGCGGTCGTCTACCGTTGCCCGACGTGCTGCGTCCCGGATCGCGTCGTGGATTCCCAGTGCGTCTTCGAGGCTCTTGAGGGTGTGTGCGTGTTCCTCGAGTCCATCGAGGCCGAAAAACGCCGTCTCGCTACCGATACCGACCAGCAGGTAGTCGTACTCGATCGACCGCCCGTCTGCGAGCTCGACTGCCCGCGTGTCGACAGCCACGTCTTCGACGCGTCCCTCGACGAACCGCGTACTCGGGGACTTGATTTCCTCGATCGGGATCGTGATCTTCTCCTGGACGCTTGGATCGGCAATACAGCGGTGTACCTCGTGTAAGACCAGATGGTGGTCGATGTCTGAGATCCACGTGATGTCCGCTTGCCCCTGTAACTCGTCTTCGAGGCTCTTGATAGCGCCTGCACCGGCGTATCCCGATCCCAGCACGACGACCTGTGTAGCCATATCCGTGCTTCGGACTGGCGCCGATACAAAGCTGTTGAAAACGTTCGAGAAAAACCGTCCCAGATCCGCTCCGGACTGATTTATCGGCTGCAACATTTGCCGATACGTCCCGACACACCAGCTCCGAACGTCCTAATTCCCTACGACACACTGACACTTCTTGGACGGACTTCTCCTATCGACTCTACCCTTTCGTTCCGGTTGGGTTCCCTTCGACGCTCTCGATTTTGATATACTCGCACTCTAATTATATGTAATATTTTACTACTGGAACGCCCACATATGGGGGAACAATAATTACAGAGGGGCGGGAAACACAGTTTAATGGCGGAAGACGACCCTTCGGACGACGACCTTCCGGACAACGTCCTCTACGAGTTGTACCGGCAGTACATCGGCGAGCCTGACGACCAGACTGACGTTTATCTCGGATTCGGGCTGTTTTTCGGCGGCATCGCGCTGGCGGCGTTCGGGCTCGTGTTCTTTTTAGTTGCGTACCTGTTTGGACACGCTAGCGACCCGTTCTGGTTGTTCCGAGAGATTGCGTTCGGAATGGGTATGCTGTCGGTCCCGACGCTGTTGCTCGGCGTGTTGGTCCTGTTGCCCGTCGACAAGCGGGCGATCTACGCAGGGCTGGTGGGCGCTGTGATTACGGTTGTCTCTGTGGCTGGATTCGTCTATCTCTACCCCTACGAGTTCAACGTCGAAGGGGCACAGTATACAGCACACGTCGTCCTCGGGTACGCCGTCGGAATGTCTCTCGTGCTCGTCTCGACGGGGGCAGCGCTGGTCGCTCACCAGATCGAGCGTGCCAAACCGAGCCCCGCGGACATCGAGCCGATGGAGGAACCCGAGCCCGAGGAGTCTTACACCGACGAGGAGATCCGACAGGATATCGAAGCCGCGATGGAGGACGTCGACATCACCTGGGGTGGTGTCGAGCGCCAAGAGGGCCAATCACTACAGCTGGATATCGATGACGAGTATGATCTCTCAGGTATGAACGTCGAGGCCGAGCGGATCACCAGCACTGCATCGACTGATACACAGGTACAGGGGTTGAAAGCACTGAAAGGTGGCGAAAAGAAGACCGCAACCTCCGAGTCGACGGTCGACGACCAGACCACGAAACTCAACGAACTCAGACAGCGACGAAAGGACGAACAGGAGACGGCCGCATCGGCCGCGGAGTCCGAGGCGGGGCTGCTCGAACGGATCAGGGCCTTCTTTGCTGGCCTCTCTCGATAAATCGGACGTACACCTGTCTTAACCTCTCGATTTCAACCACCGGAACATTACAGTCATAATCTATTTAGCCCGTTTCACATAGTTTTATTAGACCGCCCTTAGTTGTCCAGAACATGGCGAAAGGACTAGACGTCGGCACAATGAACATCATTTCGGCACAGCAGGAAGGCAACGAAACTGTCTTCGTCCAGCAACGCAACTCGTTTGTCGAGATCGAGTACTCCGATATGGCCGAGCAGATGCTCAGTCGGTCGGACGTACTCCACATCCGCAAGGACGATAAGGTGTATGTCGTCGGTGACGACGCGCTGAACTTTGCGAATATTTTCAATAAGGAAACTCGCCGCCCGATGCAGCACGGCATTCTCTCGAGTGACGAGAAATCGGCGATTCCGATGATGAAACTCATCATCGAGCAGGTCGTCGGTTCTCCTGACCATCCCAACGAGAAGGTGTATTTCTCGACGCCGGCCGATCCGATCGACTCGGATCTGTCCACCCTGTATCACCAGAAGACCATCGAGAGCTTCCTCGACGATATGGGCTACGATGCCGAGCCGATCAACGAGGGGATGTCTGTCATCTATTCGGAGCTGGCCGACAACGACTTCACCGGACTGGGCATCAGCTTTGGTGCCGGGATGACCAACGTCACGCTGGCATACTACGCGGTGCCCGTGATGAAGTTCTCTGTCGCTCGTGGTGGCGACTGGATCGACGAGCAGGCCGCCCAGGCAACGGGGACGCCCGTCGACAAGGTCACCTCGATCAAAGAGGAAGACTTCACGCTTGACTTCACGACCGACGTCGGCGGCGTTGAAGGCGCACTCAGCATTTACTACGAGAACCTGCTGGACTACGTCATCGATCTCATCCAGCGCGAAATCGACGAGGAAGACGTCGAAGAAGGGCTGGACGTGCCGGTCGTCGTCACCGGTGGGACCTCGACCCCTGATGGGTTCACCGAACTGTTCGAACGTCACCTCGAAGAGGCCAACATTCCGTTCTCGATCAGTGGTGTTTCCCACGTCGAAGAGCCGATGTACTCGGTTGCCCGTGGTGGCCTCGTTGCTGCTCGCTCCGACGAGGAACAACCTGAGGAACCAGCAGACGAAGACGCCGAAGCCGCCGAGGCAGAAGAGTAACGATACCTGTCACTTCGCACTCATTTCGGGGAGTCGTAACGATTACGCGGCCTGTTCGTCACCCGCGGTGCCGTCGTCTTTCGCCTCGTCTGTTTCGTCGGTAGCGTCGTCTGTTTCGTCGTTTTTCGCCTCGTCGCCTTTGTCAGTAGTATCGTCGTCTGCTTCGCCTGTCGCTCGTTCGCCGTCCGACCGCTGATCCGCTTCGTCCGCACTGCCATCGTCGTCTGTGGTCTCCTCCGTTGTCTCTGGCTCGCCGTTTACTAGCTGGGCCGCGTCCTCGTCGTTCGTCTCACCCGCCTCGTCAGTCGGCACGACGGTGGGCTCCTCGGAACGGTCGATCTTAACCAGGGCGGCCGTCTCGCCGGACCCGACGATCGCGGCGTCTTGGTCGACGTGTTTGTCGTAGAATCGCTGGAGTGCTCGCTCCCACGGCTCCGGCTGTGACTGTGTTGCGATCTCATGTTCAACTGGCGTGTCGACAAATCCACAGTCGGCACAGACGTACGCCTCCTTGTCGCCAAGCGAGTAGACCTCCAGGTCGCCCCCGCACCGGGAACAGTCCATACAATCGGGTACAATTGTGAGGGATATAATTCTCCCGCTGTTCATCCGGCCGCTTATTTTCCCCAACGACCAACGCACGCATATGCCGCCCGGGCTCGATCAGACGCAACTCGACCGATACTCCCGACACATCATCCTCGACGGTGTCGGTCCAGACGGACAGGCAGCGCTCCTGGAGAGTGCAGTCCTCGTCGTTGGGGCTGGTGGGCTGGGATCGCCGGTCATCCAGTACCTCGCGGCCGCCGGTGTCGGACGACTTGGCATCGCCGACGACGACAGGGTCGAGCGCAGCAATCTCCAGCGACAGGTCATCCACGGCGACTCCGACGTTGGCCGCCCGAAAGCCGACAGCGCAGCCGAGTTCGTCGCCGAGTTGAACCCCGACGTGACTGTGCAGCCGCACGAACTGCGTGTTAGTCCGGACAACGTGATGGACCTGATCGACGACTACGACGTCGTCGTCGACGCGACTGACAACTTCCAGGCTCGATTCCTTCTCAATGACGCTTGCGTGTTGACTGAGACGCCGCTGTCACACGGTGCTGTCTACCGCTTCGAGGGTCAGGTCACGACCTTCGAACGTGGCGCGGACTCGCCTTGCTATCGCTGTCTGTTCCCAGAGGCTCCGCCCGAGGGTGCCGTCCCGAACTGTGCGACCGCCGGTGTCCTCGGCATCGTCCCAGGTTTGATTGGGTCCATCCAGGCGACCGAAGTCATCAAACTTCTGCTCGGATACGGCGACTCTCTCGAAGGCCGCCTGTGGAGTTTCGACGCTGCCGGAATGGAGGTCGAGTCGGTGCCGCTCCGACGAAACCCCGGCTGCCCGGTCTGTGGTGACAATCCCGCTGTCACGACTCTCGACGATGTCGAATACACTGATCGGTGTCGGATCGCAAGCCAGTAGCGATTCAGTCCCGGCTATTCCCCTTCTAGATATCAATATCGATAATTTGGCGGTGGGGTTTATAGTCGCCTCGGGCTCTTTTTCGAGTATATCCGCGATGGCAGTCCGAGAGTTATCACGACCGAGATTTAAGATCAAATTGCCGGGGTACGTCGGACTCGTCGCTGCACTCGTTGCAGTGTGGGGATTCGGTGATGCGGTTTCGACACTGTGGGCAATCGAAGCGACGGGGTCGATCAGCGGTGAGGCCAACCCCTGGATTCAGGCAGTGTTGGCGTACGACCCGGCACTGTTGGTCCTCGTCAAGGCAGGTGTCGTCGCGATCGCTGGCGGTCTTCTGTTGTCCCTGCGTGCGTTCGTCGAGAGTGTGCCCGGGTGGCGTCTCTGGTTCGGATCGCTGCTTGCGGTCGGTTCGATCATCGTCGCCGGGAACGTCTACGTCGGGATTGCTGCGCTGATCTGATTACTCGAGCGCTGTGACAACGTCGCTTGGCGGACGTGGAAATTCCTCAGGGTGGAGCACTCCAGCTAGATATTCGGCCGTGTCGATCAACCGTGGCCCCGGTCGGTTAACGTAGTGGTGCCCGTCGAACGCGTACACGCGATTTTCCTGCACGGCAGTCAACTCTTCCCAGCCCGGACGGTCGGTGAGTTCGCTTCGGTTTGTGCGTGTTTTTTCTCTGGAGTACCCACACGGGGCGGCGATCAGCACATCCGGATCGGCCTCGCGGATCTCACGCCACTCGCGGGGGCGAGAGCGATCACCGGGCTCGGCCAACGGGTATTCGCCGCCGCTAATTTCGACGAGTTCGGGCATCCAGTGGCCGGCCACCATCACAGGGTCCATCCAATCGAGCACGGCGACTGTTGGCGTTGAATCGATCGCCTGCGAGCGGTTGCGGATCGTGCTGATCCGGTCTTTCCACGCCGAGACGCGCTCGATTGCCGTCGGGACCGTCTCAGTCGCGCGCCCAATCCGCCGCACGTCCTCGTAGAGATCCGACAACGAATGGGGGTCCGTCGTCAACACGTCCGTCTCAAGTCCGAGATCGTCGATCACTGCTGTCACCTGTATCTCGTCGACAGCACAGACGTCACAGATCCCCTGCGTGATCACCAACGCCGGATCGAGCTCGGCCAGCAGGTCGGGATCGATCTCGTAGACGCCGCCGTCTTCCTCGGCGGCCGAGACCTGCGCATTGATCTCGGCACTGTCGGCGGCCTCGTCGATGCGAGACTGCTCGACGGCAGGGATTGATTCGACGGCCGGCGGGTAATCACACGCACTGGAGACGCCGACGGGTTCGACACCGAGCGTGAAACAGATTTCCGTAGCAGAAGGTAACAGCGATACGACGCGCATACACTCGCTTTGGGACCCGAGGGCAAAACGTCGCCGCTAGAAGGGCAGTCGATCCCGAAGCCAGCTCAGCGAGGAGTCGTCGTTCTGCTGTTCGGGTCCGATGACACGCGCCTCGGGGACGACGACCGTCCGGTCGTCCTCTTCGTCCGCAGAGATCAGGCCATCGGCTTTGAGTTCGGCCAGTGCCGTTTCCAGGTCGTTGATCTCCAGGTCGACGTGCGAGCGCAGTTCGAAGACCGTCATTCCGTCTTCGGCCCTGTCGGCGAGGGCATCAAGCACCGCGACCTCGTCGTCGTCACGGTCACGGTACTCCGGCTTGGCTTGCATACGCGTTCGTTCGGACGCGATTCTCTTACACTTGTCCCCCAAGCAGTACGCTTATGGTCCGAAGGCGGCCACGTAGTGACAATGAGTATCAAGTGTTCGCTGTTCGGCCACTCCTTCGATGAGTCCACTGTCGAGCGTGAGCGCGAGGAACAGGGAAGCGAGGTGGTCATCACCATCCGGGAAGTCCAGACGTGCACACGCTGTGGTGAGACCCGCGTCGTCTCCGAAAACAAGGAAGTGACGACGCTTGAAACCCCCGACGACATCGACGCGACACCACCGGACGGCGCCGACGCGGAGACGAGCGACTCGTCCCAGCCGGAAACAGCTGAAATCGTCGGGTCGGAATCGGATGGAGACAGTTCACCGCCCGAGACGGGGTCCGCGTCCGCCGGTATGACAGATGACACGACTACGGACCAATCAAGCGATACTGTCGAGACTGACCCCTCGACTGAGGCGACAGAGTCCCCGCCGACAAATGTGGCCCAGGATTCTGGATCGAGCGCTTCGAGTACGTCGGATATCGACGACGAACCGCCCGTCACTGACGATGCCGAGATTCTCGATGACGATTCGGATGCGCCTGACCGAGCACCGGGCGAGTGGCCACAGGAGACCGACGAACCCGAGTCACAACCCGATGCGGACATCCTCACCGAGGCCGAACCGGATTCGGACGAAAGCGACCAAACCGACGCCGAGTTTGTCGTCGACGAAGACAGCCAGACCCAGACTAACGAGTGGCCTTCCGAAGACGAGATCGACGCCGCGAGCGAACCGGAATCGGTCGGTCCAGGTGCTGTCACAGCACCGGACGGGTCGTACGTCTGTCGGGAGTGTGGTTTTTCGACACTGGTCGAAGAATCGTCGTTGCGTGAGGGGGATTTCTGTCCGGAGTGTCATCGCGGGACGCTCGTCCACGTCCAAGACACCAACTAGAACGCGAAAAGGGTATACCGTCCCCCGGCTAACGCCCGTTTATGCGAGAGTACAAGATGCGGCGTGGCGAGTACCTCTCCGACCGCATCCCGGATATGGAAGCGACCATCGAGGAGTATTTCGGCCCGATCACGGGCACGGACGAATACAAAGACACCGAGCTGTACGTCGTCGAGGATCCTGACAATGCGGTGTTCAACCGTGTCGTCGCCGGGACCGTCGAGTACAGCAGCAAGAAAGACAAACTCGCGCTGGATATCGATGAACGCCCAGCCGAAGAGGTCATCGCTTCCGGCGATGTCGAAGCCGCCGAGGAAGCGGTCTCGCTGAAAAACGAGTTCCTGCTCGAGGCGACCGGGCGCGACGCCAAGGCCCGTCGCGACTCGATGAAGCGCTCCGTCGAGGACGAACCTGACGGCGTCGACGACGTCTGACTGGAGTGCCGGTTGCTCAGCACAGCAATCAGGGCTGTGGCGGCTTGCCGTCGTACGCGTCCAGATCGTTGTAGAAGTTCAACAGTCCGAACTTCAGCTTCTCGGGTCCGACGTCGATCATCTCCGCACGTTCTTCTGCCGGGAAGGACCTGCGGACGGCGTATTCCTGCATCTCTATCTCGCCGTCGCGCGTGTAGCGTTTATCGACGAGCACTCGCGCCCCGAAATCGGTCGGCGAACGGACGACCCGCCCGAGCGCCTGTCGAGTCTTCCGGACCGTTGGGATCTCGACGGCGTAGCGCCACCCTGCTTCGTCGCTGTCGGACTCGTCACCTCCGAAGGCCGCCCTGTAGGCGTCCTGAACGGCGTCCATTCGATCGTCGAGATGTGGGTACGGAACGCCCACGACCACGACTGTCCGGGCGTCATCGCCGTCGTAGCTGACCCCCTCGGTGAGCGTGCCCCACAGCGACGAAAAGAGGACGCCGTTTTCGCCGCCGGTGAACTCCTCGCGCAACTCCTGTGCAGCCACTCCTGGCTCGTCGAGATACTGGTCGCCGTCGGTCTCGACCCGGTGGTAGTACCGCTCGGCCTCGGCGTAACTCGGGAAAAAGGCGAGCGTGTTCCCCGGCGTGAACTCGATGGCGTCTTCGAGGACGTGCGTGACGGCGTCCTGCGTGGCCGGGTCGTCGCGCTCGCTGGCAAACAGTGCGGGCGCTTCGACGGCGTAGGTCCGCCGGCGCTCCTCGGGGAACTGCGCGCCGTAGGCCATCGTCTCCGAATCGTCCAGTCCCAGCACGTCCTCGGTCACCTCGAATGGGCGTAACGTCGCGCTCATCAACACTGCCGCGTGGAGATCAGCAAACAGCGATCGAGTCACCCGCTTGGGAATGCACGTGTACAACTCTGCACGACCGTATCTGTCCCCAGTGGAGCCGTCACTGAGTTCCTCCTGTCCGTCGTCGGTCTTCCGAACACTGATCACTGGGTACATCCCCTGGCTGTCACTGTCGTCGAACCACGCTTCGAGGAACGTCGCCGCCTGCAGGGTCTGACACTCCTTCCGGACAGTGGTCTCGCCGTCCTTGTAAGCCTCCTCGTAGCGCTGGTCGAGTTCCTTGCCGAGTTCGAGTGCCCGCTCCAGTTGTTCCTGGTAGCCGGGACCAGTATACGATCGCAGGAAGCTCAGCGTCAGGTCGTCCTTGCGGTCGTCGTTGGCGATCGGCAGATCCGTCCACTGGTCGTCAATTTCACCTTCGCGAACCGTGTCGGGACCCATCGTCTCCCGATACGTCGCCTTGAGTGCGTCCCGGTAGGTCTCGATGACGTTCCGGGCGGCCTCGACACGCTGGCCTTCAACGTCGTCGAGTTCCTCCAGGGCCTGCCCGAGCGTGGTCTCGGTGAGCGTCCGACGGGCGTGCTCGCGGGCGGCGTCTTCGACGTTGTGGGCTTCGTCGAAGACCGCGATGACCTCCTCAGGATCCCGGCCCAGCCACCGGAAGAACTGCTCGCGGATCATCGGATCCAGCAGATGGTGATAGTTCGCGATCACCAGATCGACCCCGTCCATCCCCTCCTTGAGGAGTTCGTACCCACACAGTCCCTGCCGGTCGGCGTAGGCGTAGATGTCATCGGGAGTTCGCACGTCGTCGTACAGCCACGCGTAGAACTCATCGGTGTCGCCGGTCAGGTTCCGGTAGTAGTGCTCGCAGGTCGCCCGGTCTTCGAACCCCGAGAGGTCGTCTTCGATCCCCTCCAGGTCGTCCATCACGGCCGACCGTGCCTCCGCGGCCTCGCCCTCGCCGGCCTGGCTGGCGTCGAGCAGTTCTCGCTGGCGGCGTTCGAGTTCGGCTCGCTCGTGCTCGAGTTCGACCTGCTCGCGGGTGGTGTCCCGCAGGGCCTGACACTCCTCGTAGCCGACATCGATGTGACACATCGAGGCCTTTCCGCGAAAGACGACCGCACGCAAGTCTTCGGTCTGTGCGATCGCGCTGGCTTCCTCGATGAACTGGCGGGTCTGCTGGTGGACGTTCGTCGTGATGACGACGGTCTTGTCAGTCTCACGGGCGTACTCCAGGGCCGGCGTCAGCGACGCCAGCGTCTTGCCCGTCCCGCAGGCCCCCTCGAAGAGCACGTCCCGACCGTCTCCGAGCGCGTCGTAGATCCGTCCCATCGCATCCCGCTGGTGGTCGTAGGGCTGGTCGTAGGGGAAAAACCGGAGGTACGACGGCTCTGTTGCCACACCACCGAGTTCGCCGCTCGCGGGGAAAAACGTTCGCCCACCGGACTGAAAGTGATCGTCCGGGATCGACGTGACCAACTCAGTGTACTCGAGTCGCCAAACGACGGCGTACCGACTGTCACCAGTCTAGTGGTTTGATTGCCCACCCATCCGTACGTCGAGCAAATATGGAGCGACGGCATACCTTCGGCGGCGCGATTGCACTCACCGGACTCGTTCTCACCGCCATTCAGATCGTCCACGGACTGCAACAACTCGACGGCTTCGAGGGCCAGACCAGAGGCATCGTCTTCAGCGTCGAGACAGTCCCGTTCGTGCTGGTCGGACTGGCGTTGACCTATATCGGCTATTGGCTGAGTCTGCAGGACGAATACGAATCGGACCTCCCACGGATCGGGGCTTGGGGGGTCGGAAGCGGGTTACTGTTCGCCGCCGTCTCGGCACTGATCATTTTCAGCCAGCAAGTCAAACCGACCGTCGATATTTTGGGCCAGGCCCAGTACATCGCGATGAATCACGTCACGATCGGGGTCGTCGTTGGTGTCCTCGTCGGGCTGTACGACGCACGCGGGCGAGCCCATCAGCGCGCGCTCGAAGCCGAGCGCGACCGCACCGAACAGTTCGCCAACAAGGCGATGGATATCAATACCTACGGTCGGGAACTGACCCGTAGTGACTCCGTTGCTGCCGTCAGTGCGCTGTGTATTCAGGCACTCCAGGGCTTTCTCGGCCTGACCGAGACGGCCTTCATCATCGTCGGCGACGATGACCATCGACTCGTTGATAGCACGATGGTCAACACCCCAGACAGCGCGCTCGCCGAGCTGGCTCGACAGTCACGCGGGCAGACAGCCACGACCGTCGTGATTCACGAGTCGCTTCCCGATCCGCTTGAGGAGCGGGCCGGGGGCGCGATCACGCTTCGGATCACCGAACTCGACGGTGACTCGGCAGTCTTGCTCGCGCTGACTGACGACCCGGACAGCTTCAACGACGAGGATGTCCAACTACTCGAACTCCTGCTCGCACACGCCGCCACGGCGCTCGATCTCGTTTCCGAGGACTATACGATCGACGCTAGTCGCTGACTCCCCACTCGCTATCACGTCGTCCGCAGGTTGCCGTTCGTCGGTTCGTAGATTTCGCCTTGCTGTTTGAGCTTCTCGATTTCGTGTTCGGCCTTCGATTCGTCAATGCCGACCTCCTCGGCCCGCTCGATCACGACCTCGACTGGCGCGCCGTCGTCGTACTCGTCTTGGATGTCTGCGATAATCCCTTTGAGATTCTGGATGCGGTCACGCTGGCTTTTCGAGGTACCGGTCTCGATGACATCGGCGTCGAGTTCGCCGGTTTCCGGGTCGACACCGATGTCCTCCAGCGACGACCGGACGATCTCGATCACCCGCTGGGCGTCACGCTCTTCGACGGTGTCCGACAGTCGGATCCGGGCTGAGGCCTCCGCCAGCCGGATGAGCGCCTCGATCTTTCGGGCAGTCACCGGGACTGCGGCGTCTTCGTCCTGGCCCTTTGAGCGCAAGTCGACGTAGAACGACTCGATCTCGTCTTTGGCCTCCTCGGTCATCGTCGGGAAACAGTTGCGCTTGGCGTAGGCGATGTACTTGCGCAACAGCTCGGGGTCGATCGTCGGGTCGACTTCTTCGGTGACGGTCTCGACCTCTTCTGCCGAGAAGTCCGGCGTCGCGTTCTCCTGGCGGTGGGTGTGCAACTCCCCAGCGTAGTTGGTCGTCAGGATATGTTGGGCGAGCTTCCGGTCTTCCTCCTCGTTGGGCTTGTCTGTGACCGTGAAGATCAGATCGAACCGGGAAATCAGCGCTGGTTCGAGATCGATCTGCTCGCCGATCGGTTCGTATTGATCGAACCGGCCGTACTTGGGGTTGGCCGCCCCGAGCAACGAGCATCGACTTTTCAATGTAGCGTTAATTCCGGCTTTACTTACGCTAATTGATTGTTGTTCGAGCGCTTCGTGCATGGCCGATCGATCGTCCGCAGCCATCTTGTCAAGCTCGTCGACTGCCGCGATCCCTTTATCCGCGAGAACGAGTGCACCAGCTTCTAAGGTCCACTGTTGTCCGTCTCCAAAGTCGTCGCGAACAGCCGCAGCAGTGAGCCCAGCCGCTGAGGATCCTTTCCCCGACGTGTAGACGGATCTCGGGGCAATATTTTGGATATATGATAGCATCTGCGATTTGCCAGTACCGGGGTCACCGATCAGAAGCATATGCAGGTCTCCCCGGATCCGGGAACCGTCGGGGAGGTCTTTGGAAACGCCCGAGAACAGCTGGAGGATCATCGAGAGCTTCTCCTGCTCGTAGCCGTAGATCGAGGGGGCAATCGCGCCGACCATCTGCTCGTAGATGTCGGGTTCGTTCGAGAGTTCGACGATCTCCTTTTTATCGGCGTCGGTGATATCCATATCCTCGAACTGCTCGTCCTCGATTTTGACCGTCATCCCGTCCATATAGGTGTCGAACATCGGGGTCTTCTCGTTGCCGCTCTCCCGTTGATCGAGTTTGAGGATCCC
>Ga0207850_100218_pt1 | contig 49555 bp, 44 predicted proteins | sample 23E2SouthBayCA_FD_187746 | JGI IMG/M metagenome (GOLD analysis project Ga0207850, IMG submission 187746) | Aerobic enrichment media microbial communities from Eden Landing Ponds, California, USA - A23 E3 (3) (SPAdes) | ecosystem: Environmental > Aquatic > Marine > Unclassified | place...
GGAAATCCGGTTCGCCGCCTGCCATTCATACTTTCACCCTCACACAGCGACTGCTGTGTGGGGGTTCTTTGCGTTATCGATAGGTGTGTCACACTCAGCAGCCGATCGTGGTGACGAAAAACGCCTATATCACTGGCAGCCTAATGGCTGGTATCTGTGAGTGAACGTGCCGGAATCGTCCTCGCCGGCGGGTTCGCACGTCGGTTCGGCGACCGTGACAAGACACTTGCCGAACTCCGCGGCAAGCCCCTGATCGCACACGCGGTCCAGTCACTCCGGCCAGTCGTTGATCAAGTGGTCGTTAGCTGCCGCCACGAGCAACGGTCGTCGTTCGAACGTGTCCTCTCGAACGTCACGTATCGGCCAGACCCCACTCCAGACGAGGGACCACTCGCGGGGTTAGACACTGCCCTCGACGGACTCGACGCAACAGCAGTGGCCGTCTCGACTGCCGATCGACCGCTGGTTCCCACAGACCTGTACCGGCACTTCTTTGATGCACGTTCCACAGAGGCGATTGTGATCCGATCGGAGGGGATCGATCAACCAGTCCCCGCAGTTTTCGGCGTTTCAGCGCTTCGAACTGCAGTTGGCGGCCAGCGAGCACGTGGGACGCGACGCCTGCGAGCCGTCCTCGATGCGGTCGATTACACGACCATTCCAGCGACGATGGTGAAGCGACGCTGGGGGGAGCACGTTCTCGTCGACATCAATACGCCAGCACAGCTAGATCAGCTCCACGAGTCCCTGTGAGCGCGTGCCTGGGAAAGACAATTACCTGGCGACGGCGGCAGAACCCGCGCGTTCACGAACCTCTTTGAGTACGAGGGTTGTTTTTCCACTCGCTATGCCGACACGCAACGCAGAAGCAACCTGGCGCGGTGACCTCCAGAGTGGAAGCGGTGACCTCGCTCTCGGAAGTGGACTGTACGAAGGGCCGTATTCATTCGCGTCGAGATTCGAGGATGGGGACGAGACCAATCCCGAGGAACTCATCGGCGCGGCTCACGCCGGCTGTTTCGTGATGGCGCTGTCGAACGAACTCAGCGAGGCCGGCTACGAGTCCGAAGAACTGCACGCCGACGCCGACGTTCACCTCGATGCCGAGGCACTCGAGATCGACTGGATCGAACTCACGCTCGAAGCGACGGTACCCGATATCGACGCAGAAACGTTCCAAGAGATTGCCGCCGGCGCCAAAGAGAACTGCCCGGTCTCGAAAGCGCTAGCCGGTGTCGACATCCGTCTCGACGCGACGCTCTTGTAGCCGGAACGAACGGGGCTGTTTCAGTCGTCACCGGTCGTCGTGCGACCTGACGTTCCCCCGAGTTGAATCTCAGGTGCAGCCAGATTGGGTGCTTCCAGTACGCCGCCGGTCGCTGCACTCGTCGCGAGTGCGGCGAAGCGCTCAATGACCCCGCTGGCCTCGATTGTTGGCGCCTCCCACTCAGCTGCTCGCCGCTGTAGTTCCTCTTGTGGAACGTCCAGTGTCAACTCACCAGTGTCCACGTCAATCCGGATCGTATCGCCATCTTCGACAAGCGCTATCGGGCCGCCAGCAGCCGCTTCGGGGCTGATGTGACCGATCGCTGCACCACGAGTGCCACCGGAGAACCGACCGTCGGTCAGCAGCGCAACCTCACCCGAGAGCGTGGGCGAGCCGCTAATTTTCGACGTCGGTTCGAGCATCTCCGGCATTCCCGGACCGCCTTTCGGCCCCTCATAGCGGATCACGACCACGTCTCCCTGCTCGATTTCGCCGTCGTCATAGGCTTGTAACATCGCCTGCTGTGATTCATACACCTTTGCACGCCCCTCGAACTGTCGCATCGAGTCGTCCATCGCGCCGGCCTTGACGACCGAGCCCTCGGGAGCTAGATTGCCGCGTAGCACTGCAAGCCCACCCACTTCGTGGACGGGGTTGTCCCGGTCGCGGATGACCTGCCCGCCAGGCTGGCAATCACCCATCCGGCCACCGATCGTCCGCCCGTCAACTGTCGGCGTGTCTAGGTTGAGCAAGTCGTCTATCCGGTGATACAGTGCAGGGAGTCCGCCGTCGTCCCGAAGGTGCTCCATCCGCCAGGGGCCGGCAGGACTCATATGCGCCAGATGGGGCGTTCGCTCGGCAATCTCCTCGAAGTCCGTCAACGTCAGGTCGAGTCCGGCTTCCTGAGCGATTGCCGGCAGGTGTAACATCGTGTTTGTCGAGCCACCGAGTGCCAGATCGACGGCAACGGCGTTTTCGAAGCTTTCTCGGGTGAAAAACTCGGATGGCCGGACATCGTTTTGTACGAGTTCGAGGATCTGGCGGCCGCTCTGGCGTGCGATCTCGAATTTTCGCTCGTCAGTCGCACCGTAGGTCGCACACTCCGTCCAGGACAGCCCCAGCGTCTCGGTCACGCAGGCCATCGTGTTCGCGGTGAACATCCCCGCGCAAGATCCCTCACCGGGACAGGCGGTACATTCGAGTTCGTAGAGTTCGTCCTCGTCCATCTCGCCTTCTGCGTGCTGGCTGACGCCCTCGAAGACATCGACTAGATCGACCGGATCGCCCTCGTACTCGCCGGCTTCCATATGCCCGCCGGTGACGACGATTGCCGGGATGTCCAGTCGGGCGATAGCCATCAACATCCCGGGGACGATCTTGTCACAGGACGCCAGTGCGACGATCCCATCGAACTGATGCGCATTGGCCATCAGTTCAACCGAATCGGCGATAACCTCCCTGGACGGTAACGAGGACCGCATCCCGTCGTGCCCCATCGCGATCCCGTCGTCGACGGCGATCGTGTTGAACTCAAGCGGCGTTCCCCCCGCTTCGCGGACGCCTTCTTTCACGTATTCGGCCAGTTCGTCAAGGTGGACGTGACCGGGAACGATCTCGTTCCAGGAGTTGGCAATTCCGATATGTGGGTTGTGGATCTCTTCGTCGCTCAGTCCCGCGGCGCGAAACAGCGATCGATGCGGTGCGCGGTCGGCACCTTCGGTCACTTCCGCACTCCGGAGTGTTTCGTCTTTCTCGGACGGCAATGGGTCTGCAGGCATACTAGGCTGGTGTTGCCGAAATTTATCGATCGAGGAGCGTGTAGGTTTCGGTTCAGCCTACAGTCGCTCGTTGGCGAACAGGGGAATCCCGACGTGTCGAAGTCGCTGGATCGTGTAAATCGGGACAGACAGAAACGCGCCGATGCCAAACGTGAGATGCAACACTACGTAGGCTTTCCAGTGGGGTGAATAGTCGACTTCCAGCGTGTCGAGATACCTGGCGTCGTAATAGTACCCGAACAACGAACCGATCCACGACACGGCAATGACGACCCCGAGCGCCCGGAGCGTTACGTTCAATACAGCCCGGACTTCTCCAGCGATGCCGAAAAATCGCCAGAGTCCACCGAGAATTCCGTCAGGAGACGAGAGGAGAATGAGCGGGAACGCCACGAACACGCCAATAAAAAACGACACGTGGTATTTCCACCACGCAAACTCCTCGATCGGCGTCGATCGAACGGTCACTAGCCACTCAGCTATCGGCGAAGCCATACGTCACATTCAACTTCACGCCTCCACCATTAAAGGCCCCGATCCGGTGTCTCCAGCAATAGCCGACGGTCGTTAATCGGTGTGGTCCGAAGTTGTTTCCGAGTCTGGTCACGCCTCTCTCAAGAAATAAGGTATAGTAGGTACTCTTATATCAATATTTTCCGATACCCGGACATAATGAATCGACGTGCGTTCTTTAGGTCCGTCCTCAAGTTAGAGAACGTCTCGGACGGATCGCTGTTCGTCTCCCGGGTCGATGTCCTCGATTGCGCGCCACTGATCGATATCAAACCGTTTATCCCTAAGTTCAACGGTATCGAGAACGCTCGCATTGGCTGGCTGGAGAGTGCTATCGACAACGAACATCGACGGACCTCGGACGATCGATTCGTCGAGTGAACTTCGGGGTATTCCCGAGGTGCCCGCGTTGACCGTCTCGTAGACGCCTTCGGAGACACGGGTTTTTGGTTCCGGCCGACGTTCAGTCGTCCTATGGGAGACGCTGAGTCAGTCCGAGGGTCCGGATTCACCGAGCGGACGCGCGTCCGCGAGGCACTTGCGACCCTCAGAGAAGCAACGAACGTCTCGACGGGTACGCAGACGGTCCCGCTCGCGGCGGCGGACGGACGGGTACTCACCGAGACAGTGACGTCGCCACGGAACGTCCCGGACTTCCCGCGTGCGGCGATGGACGGCTACGCGGTCAGAGCCGAGGACACTTTCGGTGCAGCCGACCGATCGCCCGCCACTCTCGCCGTCGGTGACAGCGCTGGTCCACAGCGGGCGACCTGGGTCCACACGGGCAGCCCCGTTGTGGAACCGGCCGATGCCGTCATCAAGACGGAGAACGCCCGGGAAGTGGGCGATTCCATAGAGACCTCTAGTGCCGCCGCGGTCGGTCAGAATGTCAGCGATATCGGCGAGGACATCGAGGCCGGCCAACATCTGTTCGATCCTGGGCACCGACTCCGCCCGTCGGATCTGGCGCTGCTTCGATCGGTCGGTATGGAATCAGTCACGGTCCGAGAGCGCCCGTCGGTCGCCGTGATCCCGACCGGTGAGGAACTGGTCGAAAGCGACCCCGATCCGGGGGAAGCGATCGAAACAAACGGTCTGATGGTCTCCTCACTGGTCGAGCGTTGGGGTGGCGATACCCGGTATCGAGACGTCGTTACTGACGACCGCGATGCGCTCGAAGCGGCAATCGAGGCTGATCTCGACGCGGAGGTCATCGTGACGACCGGCGGCTCTTCGATCGGCAAGCGAGACCTGCTACCGGCCGTCGTCGAGGACCGTGGCGATTTGCTCGTCCACGGGGTAGCACTCAAGCCAGGCCACCCGGTCGCACTCGGACAGGTCGAGGACACGCCGATTCTTATGTTGCCCGGGTATCCCGTTGCCTGCATCGTCAACGCCTGGCAGTTCGTTCGGCCGATCGTCAACTGGGCGGCTGACACCAAGCCAGACGAGCCGGCCAGAGTCGAAGCCGTGCTCGACAGGAAGATCCGGAGCGAACCCGGGATCCGGAGTTGCGTTCGGGTCACGGTCAGCGAGACCGACGCGGGCATCGTCGCTGAACCGGTCCACGAAAGCGGTGCGAGCATCCTCTCGAGTGTGTCGCTGGCCGACGGCTGGGTGCAAGTACCCGAGTCGATCGAGGGATACGACGCGGGCGCTCGCGTCACAGTCGAGTTCTGGGAGGCCCATCCGTGACCGAACGCAAGCAGTTTCGCGATCTCGCGACACCGTCGGAACTGCAGGCGGCAGTGGATACGCTGGACATTGCGGCGGGGACGGAATCGGTCCCGTTACTGGAGGCCGCCGGCCGCGTCGTGGCCGACCGTATCGATGCCGGCATCGACGTACCGGGGTTCGATCGCTCGACGATGGACGGGTACGCGGTCCAGGCCGCCGACACCTTCGACGCCTCCGAGGGTGATCCTCTCGTGGCCGACCTCTCCGGTGTGGTTGAAGCCGGAGAGCGCCCCGAGACGGACGTCTCAGCGGGAGCGGTTGTCAGCGTCGCGACTGGCGCGCCACTGCCCCAGGGTGCCGACGCGGTGGTCCCAGTCGAGCGCACGACTCGGAAGGAACAAGCCGACGGCACCGCTGTCGAGATCCGAACGGCTGTGGCCCCAGGGGACAACGTAATGCACAGCGGTGATGACGTGGCCGCTGGCGACCGGGCTGTCGGTCCGGGGACGGTGCTTACGACGCGGGATGTCGGCCTACTTGCCGCGCTCGGCGTCGAGACGGTCCCGGTCGTCGAGCCGCCGTCGGTCGGAATCGTCTCGACGGGCAACGAACTCGTTCGCCCTGGGAACTCCCTCGATGCCGAACGCGGGCAAATATACGATCTTAACACGTACGCGTTGGCGGCAGCAGTACGGGCGGCCGGCGGCCGACCGGAGGTCGTCCCACACGTCGTCGACGACTACGAGCAGATGCACGAGACACTCGAATCGGTCGGTGAACGATGTGAGCTTGTTCTTTCGTCGGGTTCGACGAGCGCGAGCGATACTGACGTCCTCTATCGGGTCGTCGAGGATCACGGATCGCTTGCCCTCCACGGCGTGGCGGTCAAGCCCGGTCGCCCGACGATCGTCGGGGAGGTCGCTGACACTCCCTATGTCGGGCTCCCCGGCAACCCCGTCTCGGCGCTGAGTATCTTCCGAACCTTCGTTGCGCCTGCGATCCGGGACGCAGCCGGCCGTCCACCCGAATCTGAGCCTACGCTTGCGGGGGAGATGGTGACGTCCAAACGCTACACTGAAGGTCGAACCTATCTGCTCCCGGTCGCTGTCATCGAAGACGGAGGCGGCGACGTGCTTGTCTACCCGGTCGATAAGGGTAGCGGGGCGATCACGAGCCTCACTGAGGCCGACGGCGTCGTCGAAATGGCACCCGAGACCGAACTGCTCGACCGCGGCGAGTCAGTCACTGTCGAGTTGTTCTCCGCGGAGACGCGCCCGCCGTCGGTGCTTGGGATCGGCGAGCCAGACCCGCTGCTTTCACGGTTGCTCGGCCGGCTTGACGGACCCCGCTATCTCTCACACGGCAGTGCCGAGGGCCGTCGCCGTCTCCGCGACGGGATCCCGGATTTCGCCCTGCTCGACGAGGACGACGCCGACGCCGCTGATGGTGATCCTCTCACTACATACTCCCGTGAATGGGGGCTGATCGTCCCGGCGGGCAATCCTGCGAACATCTCAGACCTATCCGATCTCTTCGACGTGGAGGGGTTCTGCAACCTCCCGCAGTCGTCCGGCCTGCGGTCGGCCTTCGATGACGCGCTTGCCGAGATCGCTGCTGAATCCGGGGCGTCCAGACACGAGATTACCGACCGGATCCACGGCTACGACCGGACGGTAGCCGGCATCCGGAGTCCGGCCCGCCGCGTTGCCGAGGGATCGGCGACAGTCGGACTCGGGCTTCGATTCGCCGAAACGGCGCTCGACGTTGACTTCGTGCCGATTGACACACAACGGCTCAGCGTCGTTGCGGCTCCCGATCGGCTTGAGAAGACCGGCCTGCAGACGCTCCGATCAGTGCTCGAACGCGAACTCGGCTCAGTCGCCGACTCGACGCCGGGATACGACACCGGGTGAAACACGTATAACGTCCCATTCAGTGTGTAAACAGCAGAATCTGCTCGCCAGCCCGGACCAGACAGAACGGGCCGGGCGGCGACTGGAAGGTGTTCGTTCGCTTTTCGGAGACGAATAACTCCTCGAAGGGCTTTCCGCAGGCCGGGCACTCGAAGTCGCCGCGGTTCTCTAATTGCATCGTCTGTCTGGTTTCTTTGCGGAGTTTGAACCCTTCTCGATACTCGTGGACGTCGAACCCGTCCGATACGTCCAGGCGCGCCATACCCCCGTTTCGGGGACGGATACAATAATAATCCGGTGGCAGCAGATGTGGCTTCTGCCGACTCCAGTGTACATATACGCCTCGCGCCAATAAAGTACAGTATGGCAGACTCCCAGACGCCTGATGACATCCCGGGAAGCGACGAAGAGTGGCGCGATATCCTGACCGAAGAGGAGTATCACATCCTGCGCGAGCGCGGTACTGAGCCGAAGTTCAGTGGCGATCTGCTGGATGTCGACGATGACGGCGTTTTCCGGTGTGCTGGCTGTAACGCACCGCTGTTCGACGCCGACTCGAAGTTCGAGTCCGGTCACGGCTGGCCGAGCTTCTACGACGTCGTCGAGGAGGGCAACGTCGAGACGGAAGTCGACACTCGACACGGGATGAAACGAACGGAGGTCCTCTGTGACTCCTGTGGTGGCCACCTCGGTCACGTCTTCGAGGACGGCCCGGAGCCGACCGGCAAGCGATACTGTATTAACTCGGCGGCACTGGAGTTCGATCCCGACGAGTAGCGAGGCTGTTCGGATCACCGGAACGTTTTTGATGCTATTCGAGATGATTTGAGACGTGTCCAGAGACGACTCGCCCGAGGACGACCCACTGTTCGACCCGCGGATAACGAGCTACGACTGGTTGGCCGGCGTGCTCGGCGGTATCGTGACGTTCGTCGTGGGCTATCTTGCGATGGCCGTCACAATCTTCGTTCCGGACGGACCACCCGAGGGACTGGGTCTCCGCGAGTTGTTCGCCGAGGTCGGTCGGGTATTTTACAATGCCCACCAGGTGACGCTTGACCTCCGGCCGACCAGCAGTAGCGTCGTGATAGAAGACGCCCCGTCTACGGTCAACTGGAGTGATCTCGGCTCAGATAGTGTGATACAGATCAATTCGTCACTACTCAGCCCAAACCAGACGGTCGTGTGGAATGCGGACGTAGCATCTCCCCTTTCTTTCCAGAGCTTATACATCTTCGATTTCGACCAGTACCAGGAACCCATCCAGCACGCCCAAGACAAGCCGGAGCTCCTGTATTATCTCGTTCCCGTTGTCGTGCTAGTCGCGGCGGGCGCGGTACTGGCATATCTCACTCTTTCCGATACCGATTCGATTCACGAAGCGGTCCTCCCGGCGGTCGCGGTTTCCGGTGGGTATACCGCGGTCGCGATTCTCGGGACGTTTTTCGTCGAGCGGGAACTGGCAGGTGGCGCGGTTGTTCTCTCCCCGAACCTCGGACAGACAGTCGTGTTCGCGCTGTCATACAGCCTCCTGTGTGGGCTCGTCGGCAGTTACGCGATCTCGGCGTGGCGTGCCCGGAACGGCCCTGTCCGTGAGCGCTGACGCTTTGCCGTGATACACGCAAGCGGTGGGCTTTTGCGGTCGCCGACCGGAACAGCGGTATGGACGAGGGCGAGCCGACGATTTTGCTGACGAACGACGACGGTATCGAGACAGCGGGCTTTCGTGCGCTCTATGACGCGCTCACAGACGTCGGTGACGTGATCGCCGTCGCACCCGACAGCGACCAGAGTGCCGTCGGTCGTGCGCTGTCCGAATCGGTGACTGTCACCGATCACGAACTTGGCTACGCGGTCGCCGGGACACCAGCGGACTGCGTCATCGCCGGCGTGGAAGCGCTGGTTCCCGATGTCGACCTCGTGGTCGCGGGTTGTAACGACGGGGCGAATCTCGGCGCGTACGTGCTCGGTCGTTCCGGCACGGTTAGTGCGGCCGTCGAGGCGGCGTTTTTCGGTGTGCCGGCGATTGCTGTCTCGATGTACATCCCGGTTCGTGAAGATATCACGTTCGAATCGATCTCCTCGGAGTATGACGCGTACAGTGAGGCGACCCGGGCAGCGGCATACCTCGCCGAGCACGCGCTCGGGGCTGGTGTATTCGATCACGCAGACTACCTGAACGTCAACGCGCCGATGGCTGGCGGGGAGTACGGCCCGCTCGCTGACGGCGAACACGCCCCGCTGGCGATTACCGAACCCTCGAAGGTGTATCAGATGGATGCGGTCCGGGACGGCGAGCAGGTACAACTGTACGATCGGATCTGGGAACAGATGGCAGAAGGTGACATCCCTGACGTGGACGGAACCGACCGCCGCGCCGTCGTCGATGGGAAAATCAGCGTTTCACCGCTGACTGTCCCACACACGAGCGAACATCACGAAGCGCTTGATGCGCTGGCAGAAACCTATCCCGTGTAACGAGAAAGGGTTAGTCTTTCATCTGCTGGAGTTTGTCTAGTAGTTCGTCCTGGTCGGCCTCGGATTCGAAGCTCACGCCCCCATCGTGGTCGTTATGATGGACGTTGATGGCTTCGTCGTCGTCGTAGTCGGCATCGCTTTGCTGGTTCTCCTGTTCGGATTCATCGTAGCTACCGAAGCCCATTATACTACTTAGTTGGAGTGGCACGCGGAAAAACCGTCCGGCTTTGAGTCTACTGTGGCTGTTACTCACACTCACTGTATCAGTCGATACTCTCAATGGGGGATCACGCATAGCCACTTATATGCATCAGACTCTTTTCGAACTCTTGGAAGGTAATCGCGAGCACGCTGAGACGTTTGCCACGCGTTTCGGTGACGTACAGGACGGACAGCGCCCGGACGCCGTCACCGTCTGCTGTTCGGATTCGCGAGTACTCCAGGATCATATGTGGCACAACGACCAACCCGGACAGTTGTTCACCTGTGGGAACATCGGCAACCGAGTCATCCAGCAGACTTCTGCGGGAGAGGTCGTCTCCGGTGACGTGCTCTATCCGATCGAGCATACAGGTACCGAAATCGCAATTGTCGTCGGTCACACCGGCTGTGGGGCAGTCACGGCGACCTACGATCACCTGACGGGGGGGCTGTCGGAACCGCCGGGAATCGAACACGCGATCGGACTGCTGGCCCCCCGCCTCCGGGACGGCGTCGAGACGTTACCAGACGATCTGAATCGCGAGGCAGCGATCAATCGACTCGTCGAGTACAACGTTGACCGCCAGGTCCAGTTCCTCCGTGAGAGCGATGACGTTCCCGACTCGGTCACTACTGTCGGCGCCGTCTACGATTTCCAGGACGTGTACGGGGGCCGTCGTGGTGAGATCCACGTCGTCAATATCGACGGTACTCGCTCTGTCGCGGCGCTGCGGGCGGACTACCCCGACATCGAAGACCGAATCGACCGCCTCTGGGAGTATGAGCACGTGACACACTAGCCGTATCGTTTTCTTCGCCGCAAGTAACTGTCTTGACCGCAGAATCGGCCGGCGCCTCCGAGAACTGCATACTGTTTTGAGGAGTTGTCCCATCGCCGACAGCGGTTGCACCGTCTGCCCGTGGCGTTAGAGATACCCACTGTTCATAGTCGGTATCTCCGATAACTCCGATCTAACCACATTCGCCAGCGTACGGCCATTTCCCTGCAATCGAGCCGTAGCTATCGAACACTACGGCGGTCTGACTACTCACGCCATCGGTAACTTCGAACCCCGAGCGTTCGAGAGTCGGACCGCTGTCGCATCTCGGTTCGCCACATCTCCGAACTTCCTGCTGGATGGAGAGTACCGGCAGTGTAGACTCGCGAGCGGACCGGTTATCTGGTCGATCTGTCGATCGGTACGCCCCACTGCTGCACACTCGACCCTTATCGTGACCGACTGGGCGAAACTCACGGTGTGTCGAGACCCCCTCTCGTCGTTTATTTCCTTACAATGTCGACAGTAGCCGGCAAATATCGATGATTTAATTGAGAGGCGTCGTCAAGCGCGGACGAAATATGAGCAATTCAACCGCTGGACGTGAAACGTGGGCGACGCGTATTGGATTCATCCTCGCGGCGGTCGGAAGTGCCGTGGGGCTTGGCAACATCTGGCGATTCCCCTTCCAGGTCGGTCAGGAAGGTGGTGCGGCGTTTATGATTATGTACCTCGCATTCGTCGTGTTGATCGGCTTCCCGGCGATGATGGTCGAGTTCGTCGTCGGGCGCAAGACCGGTCTCAACGCCGTCGGTGGGATCCGTGAGTTTGCGGGCGGTCAGTGGAAATATCTCGGTGGACTGTTCGTATTGATCGGGTTCGTTATCCTCTCGTATTACAGCGTTGTCGGTGGCTGGGTCCTTCGGTATGTTCTCGGCAGCGCCACTGGTGCTTATATGGCTCAGGGACCCGGCGCGTACTTCGGTCAGATCTCGGCCGGACTGGATGCGCTGGTGGCCCACGGCGTGTTTATGCTGCTCGTGGTCGGGATCGTCGCACTCGGCGTCAAACGCGGGATTGAGGTCGGAGTGAAAATTATGGTGCCAGCGATTATTGGCATCTTCGCAGTCTTGGCCATCTACGCGTTCACACTCTCCGGTGCGAGCGAAGCGTATGCATACTACCTCTCACCAGATATGGGATATCTCCTCTCGAACTGGCAGAGTATCGTTCCGGCCGCAGCAGGCCAGGGCTTTTTCACACTCTCGCTCGGGATGGGTGTGATGATCACCTACGCCTCGTATCTCTCCGAGGACGAAAACCTCGCGATCGATGGCGGGACGATCGTCGTGTTCAACACTGGTATCTCGATTCTGACCGGCTTGATCGTCTTCCCGATCCTCTTTTCGGCTGGTGTCAGTCCTGGTGACCCCGGTGCTGGCGCGATTTTCGTCAGTGTTGCTGAGGCACTCGGAAACCTACAGTTCGGACGAATCATTGGCGTCCTGTTCTTCGCGACAGTTGCCATCGCTGCGTTGTCGTCGGCTGTCAGTCTGATTGAGGTCGTCGTTTCCTACGCGATCGACGAGTTTGGTGTCGCCCGTGAACGGGCGACGGCCCTCATCGGGGCCGCGATTTTCTTCCTGGGTGCCCCTGTCACGATTGACCCCATTATGGTTGACCTGTATGATATCTTTGCCGCCCAAATCCTGCTAGTGCTGGGCGGTATCCTACTTGTCACTGCTGTCGCTTGGATCTACACCGACACGGCCGTCGACGAACTTAGCAAAGGGATTGGGTCGTTCTCCGGACTGGATACGCTGTGGATTTGGACGGTCCGAATTCCCGTCCTTGTCGTCTTGCTGGTCTCGCTGGCTCTGGGAATTCTCGGCTTCATCGAATTCCTTCTGGGTGACTTTGCTGAATTCCTGTTATAGGTGTAAAACTCCTGATCACCTCTTCTGCGAGTGTTTGAGCGTCCGGCAACCGTGCTGTACCGTCTTGTTCTCGGCAGAAGGGACATATTTGTATGGGGGCGCGGTCTCACAACGCTCGGCCTATCGTGTTTGACACCGGGTCAAAGCCGTGTCTTCTCGCGGAGTTGCCCGGACCAACGTGTGGGACTGGGATTTGAACCACGCCGAGACCTTCCTGCTCGGTCGCTTTGCTCCTGCGCGGGCTGTGGCTCGTCTCCCTCAAATCCCAGACTATGCACTCGCTTATCACGGTATCGCTCGGAGCAAAACGGTGGGGCTGGGATTTGAACCACGCGAAAGTGCTTACTCGCGTCGCTTGCGCTCCACTTTCTCTACTTCAAATCCAGCGTATTGTTCGGCGCGGCGCGTCAATGCGCCGCGCACTCACGGTGGGGCTGGGATTTGAACCCAGGAGGCTTAACGCCACCTGCTTTCAAGGCAGGCGCAATGGGCCGCTCTGCCACCCCACCAAGCAGTTCGCTGTCATATCGCCCGCAGTATGGCGATTTTAGCGGCTTCGACGGAGACCTGATATGAACCCGACCAATGCCAACGCACCTAAGTTGAACCGGGCCATAACCGTCGAGATCGCCTTCGTAGGGGGCGTATAATGATGTTTCGCCCTGAGAAATTTGAAGGTGTCGTTTTAATCTCCGAACCAAGCCACGACTATCTCAATCACCGGCAAGAAGTCGCCTACACCAACCACCGCAAGGAGCTAATCAAGTGGCTCAAAACCGAGGGGCGCGACCCGTCGAAACTCGAAGGCTACGCGCACGACACCGCTCGTAACTACGCCAGCATCATCGACAAGATGCATCGGTGGGTTTGGGAGCATCGAGGCGGTTTCACGACCGACGTTTCCCACGACGAAGCCGAAGCGTACCTCAAAGAACAGAAGATCGAGAATGACTACTCACAGAGTCACCTCCACAACATACAGCTCGCACTGAAAGCATACTTCCGATTCAACAACGGCGAAGACGACGATTGGACACCCTCATTCACCATCGAGTCTACATCGGGGGCCAACCAACCGCGAGATTTCGTCACTATAGAGGAGCGGCAGGCACTTCGAGAAGCCGCGCTTGAGTACGGGACCGTACCAGCCTACGCAGGACTTTCCCCCAAGAAACGTTCCGAGTGGAAGGCTCATCTCGCCCGACGATTTGGGAAGCCTTCGAAGGAGATCACGCAAGAGGATTTCAAGAAAGCCAATGGTTTCAAGTATCCGAGTATCGTCCACACTTCGCTCGATGCAGGATTACGACCAGTGGAAGTCGGACGTGCGAAAACCTACTGGGTAGATGTCGAAAACGCCGTCCTCCGAATCCCTGAACAGGACTCCTCGAAAAACAAGGACAACTGGACGGTGAGCCTTCGGCAAGAGACGGCGGAGTATCTCGGGCACTGGCTGAAAGAACGAGAGATATACGACAAATACGACGACACGGATACCCTGTGGTTGACGCGCCACGCGAACCCCTACAATCCATCGTCACTCAGTCTCCTTCTCGACAATCTCTGCGAGAAAGCAGGCATCGAGCGGGATATGACGTGGTACGCTATCCGTCACTCTGTCGGGACCTATATGGCTCGTGAGGAAGGCCTGAAAGCCGCACAATCACAGCTCCGACACAAGAGCGTAGAGACAACGATGAAGTACGACAACGTAACGCCGGAAGATCGCCGCGACGCTCTGGAGAATATGTAGCAGACAACTATAGACTCCCGAAGTACGGAGCATCAGTCTGCGAGTAACTCACCAAATCAGACACAACAATGGTTCAGCGGAAAGACGTATTCGAGCCGGGAGAACTGCCGCGAAATGACAATGAAGATTCTAATCACATCTCGTTTGAGGAGCGAATGGAAGACGACGACTTCGCCATCTACTATCGAAGTGGGTTCCGAACAACCCTCTTCGGACTCAGCGGTACTTCCACCAACATTGGACGACGAGATCACATCATAACCGAAGAGGGGGAGACGCTTTGTGATAATCGAGCTAGCGTCTACACGTCGGACGCGAAGCCTTTCTCCGAAGTCACAGATTGGGAGTGGCGTTTTATCACAACGCGCGGCTCGAATCTGTGCCTCAACTGCTGGAAGATAGCTGATAAATACGATCTATTCCCGGACGACGTACCCGGAGAGGTCCCGGAGTTCCCGTGTCCCCAGTGTGGCGAGGAAGTACACGCTATCAAGGGAATCGGGTACTCTGTCGGTGTTCCCACCGTCGTACACGATGACGGACGACACCACGAGTTTGATTCCGAAATCTACGACGAGTGGCGACGTGGAGAAGCTCCGGACGATCAACAGCACTAATAGTCTGCAAGGAAGCGTTCACCGAGGGTGTGAAAGCCCCTGGTTTTTATTTACCCCGCCGTTACTGTAGCTCTGAGGCTCTGATATGGAGGTCCGTTTCATACACCGTACCCATTTTGGGAAAGCTGAGTACGACCCGGAAACAGACGAGTATTCCTGGACATACGAGGGCGACAACGAGAAGATTATCGAGTTTCTCGAATTGCTCGATGATGGACCGCACTTCACCCGAATCTCTGACGTGGAGGTGATCTCTGATGGTCCGATGGAGCCAATCACCCACTCTGAGTCTTTCGAGACTGGCGATTGGGAGTACCAGATGGAACAGTTAGCACGCTACCTTCGGAGGACAGAGGCACACGACGTCACACTTGTCGAGTAACCATTCATTGAGACGGTGAGATTCACCTCGGTTTTTGACTGGTCTCTTTGGTTGAACCCATACCTTGGAGTCGGAAGGGTCCCTTTCAAATCTTGTAAAATCGCAGTACTGCGAGCCGAATACGCAACATATTTAAGACTTGACCACCTTGTATAGAATGTAGACACTTCTCGCTGAAGCCGACCCGTCAGCTACTGGACTGTCTTTGTCGCGTCACAGATAATTCATTTCTCATACACATATGTCCACAGAAATATCTCCGATTAGTGACGACCGTGCAGGAAGCATCGAAAGTCGATCAAGCAACATCACCACTGAGGAGGCTCGTGAACGCCTAAAAAGCACCCTATTCTCAGCACTTCGGACGGGCACTAACACGCTCGTTGAAGCACCGACTGCTGTAGGGAAATCCCACCAGATCGCCACAACACCCTGGCAACAGTATCCCGAAGTCACAGGTGACAAACCTGTTATACACTTCCACGCTACAACAGACGCCCGTAAAGAGGCAGTTGAAAGGAGTGCGAACGCGCCGAAAGTGGACTACGATACCCTCAAAGGGCGTGAGGATACCTGTGATGTGGCGAAAGGGATGTACGACGACGAAGTGAGGACCCCCGACGGTTCCGACACATCGAAGTGGTTGCGGAAGCGGTGTGACAGAGACCGTATCAAGTTTGCCGAGGCACACAGTCACCTCCTGGAATTGAACGGGGGACTTCCTTGCTGTGAGGATGGTACCTGTGATGCCTTCTCTCAGTGGGAGCGTGTGATGGCCTCCGACGTCGACATCATCCACACAACCACACCGTTTGCTCACGTCGACGGCCTGATCGAAGACGCGAATCTGATCTTTGACGAACAGCCGGATTACGAGGTGACGTTCAACAGCGCCAAACGGGACCACATCCGACAGTCAGCGAGCAACCTACTCCACGATATCTCCGACGGCGAGTACACACTGGACTCTGTTCTCGATGCCGTTCGTAACGGTGACGAGAAAACGCTTGACGAGATCAAACGCTACCTCTCGGATGGTCTCCCCGAGGGCTGGCTATTCTCACGCGAGGAGACTCACCGACTTGCGGCTAAGATCGTGCGAGCAGTAGCCTCCGCAACCGAGATGTGGAACGACCGCTACCGGGGGAAAGCTGACAACGTGACGGTCGTGTTCGACGATTGCGCGAAGATTCGGCTCATCCACAAACGGCCAGATCTCGAAAAGGCCCGATGCTTCGTTGGACTTGATGCTTACCCATCTCCGCTTCAGTGGGAGGCCAACACAACTGGCGATATCGAGCAGAACCAACTTCTCTCGAACGAAGAACGACGTTACTGGAGAATCCACGAACGAGGACTTCAGATTCGACAGTTGGGTACAGCCTCTCGATCACTTTCTACAGGGTGGCAGAGTGACGGTGAAAAACAAAGAGCAGAGGGTATCATTCGGAGGCTGAGGGAGAGGCACGGCCAGCAGTTCCGTACTGCAATCTCTGCGAGCGAGGTCGAAGAGGATGTGGTACAGCTTATGGGAGAAGCGGGGGTTAGAGACCCGGAGACGATGCACTACGGCGAAGAAAAGAGCCGAGATGGGTTCGGAGATGAATCGGTCGGCCTTCTTGTCGGCTGTATCGACCCCGGCGATGACCCGGTCCTCGATTGGCTCGCGTTCTATGGTCTGGAAGCACGGCCCGAAACGGAAGTGGTCAAGTCCGGCGAAGAGAAACGTGTGCCGGGGCGTGGTTTCGAGGGTCCCGACGCAGATGCCGCCGCCGAGATACTGGCGTCGATTCGGGAGAACCATTTGGCCCAAAGTGCCGGACGGTATGCTCGGAATCCCGACTCCGAGGACTCCGGTGCGATAGTCTACGTCTGGTCTTCGGCACTACCAGACCGACTCACCGATGTACAGCTCGGTGTGGCTCTTCGCAGGATAACGCCAAAGAAGGAAGCCATACTGGAGGCGGTTGAGGAGCGTGGAACTGCGACTCGAAGAGAGGTACAGCAGGAAGTGGGTAGCTCGAAGTCGTACACCAAGGGGTGCCTCGACGAGATGGCCGACCAAGGAGTACTCCGTCGCCACGAGTCGTTGGGAAAAAACGGCGCTGACGTGTACGAGTATATCTCGGGCGAGTACACACCTTCCGTCACCATCTCCGCCTCGGACTGAAACCGTTTGATCAACCATACAGGGAAATAGTATGACTGATCAAACGACTTTACACCTCGATGTTCCAGTGCATCGAGGAGAGGAGAAACCGACTGAAACCGTTTGATCAACCATACAGGGAAATAGTATGACTGATCAAACGACTTTACATCTCGATGTTACAGCGCATCGAGTGAAGAAGTATGGACTGCCATACTAGATCAAGTAGCGAAGGAAAGTCGGAAACAGTAGACATCATAACACCCTCGATGCATTGTTACGTTACTATATATGTGGATTTGGAAAGTCACTCAAATTATCAAATTTCTGTTTATAGACGTTTGAATAACGGAAGCTCTATTCATGTCCATAACATCAAGACTTAATAAAAACAGTGGTTATATCAGTTGTTGATGGTCAGTCGTCGCAGACGATGGCGTGCTGAAAATCAAGATATCAGCATATGCCGTGAACTTGGTCCGAACAAATTTCTCGTAAGCGGAAGCAAGGGAAAGCGATATAGAGTTGACCTCAGCGCCCCATCATGTGAGTGTCCGGATTGGAGAAAGCGATCTCCTTCTGGCGGATGTAAGCACATCATCAAGGTCAAACTTGACCAAGGAATGCTTGATCAGTTGCCGAGCGCAAAGACCAATTACGGCTCTCCAAGTAGTCGGTCTCAAAGTGAGTATCCCTCAAATTGGAAATCATTGAGTCGCAGAACGAAGGAGCGAGACAACTGGACGTGCCAACGATGTGGGGCAGAAGGTGGTAAGTTTGGGACTGCCACGTTGAACGCTCACCACATTATACCGAAGTCAAAGGGTGGGCGTGATTCAGTGAATAACCTAATCACACTTTGTGTTGACTGTCATGAAGAGGAACACGGACATTCGATTCCTCAGCAACATACTGGCAGTAGCTCACCTTCAATCTCACATGGAACCTCAACAGACGGTTCACATACTGATGGCACACGTAATCGGAAAGGGGCGACAGAGGGAACAAATTCTGTAAAGAAAGAGACGACGAATCCGACTCAAAACAACTCCAAGTCAAACGTTGTCTATAATGAGCACTTGGAACCTACCGAGGAGATATCTGGTGAGGTGAATAGCAATGGACATTCTTCTCCGGGACGCTCTACATCAACCACTGAGAATGATGAGGTATACAGTGAAGAAAAAAATATTGCGGCTCTGGCGACGCTCATAGGGCTAATCTTCAATTCATTCTTTGCGTTGTTAGCCCTCGGCTCTACCATAGGTTACATAATCCCATTCAATGGATATACAATCATTTTCACGTATCTCACAACATTTTTGATTCAGATGTATATTATCGTAAGTTGGGAAACCTACCCGGTTCTCATCACGACAATGCCTGGTCTGGTTGGCAATCTATTCAGAAAGATGGGTTGGGTAAGTTCATAAGGACCAATTCTATATTCTCAGATTGACATCTAAGTTATTCGGAGGAAAAGGTGGAAAATCTATCCCCTTGATGTGTCCTGACCGCAGGAAGTATATCGGCGGCGGTAGACAGCAGTGTTATGGCTATCTCTTTAGATGAACTCGAATCCCACCTCTTCAAATGCGCCGACATAATCCGTGACGCAGTAGACCCGACAGACTACAAGGAATACATCCTGCCGCTGGTCTACTACAAGTCAATCTCCGACGAGTTCGAGGTACAGTACGAGGAGAACCTCGAAGAGTACGGTGAGGACTTCGCCCGCCGAGAGAACCTCTACGACATTCCCATCGTCCCCGAAGGCTACCTGTGGGACGATCTCCGAGCTGTCAGCGATAACGTCGACCAAGCCCTCAACGAAGCCCTCGATGCACTGACCGAGCAGAACCCCGAACTGAAGGGTGTCTTCCGTGCGGACTACATCGACGCCGATGCCCTCGATGATGACCGACTCGGGCGACTGGTCGAACACCTCGATACCTACGACCTCGACCGGGACAGTGTCCCGCCGGATATGCTCGGGGAGGCGTATATGGACTTGGTGCGTCACTTCGCGGAAGAGGAAGGCAAGTCTGGTGGGCAGTTCTTCACGCCGCCCCACATCGTCAATCTCTGTGTTCGGCTCGTCGACGAGTTTGAGGACGGGATGACGTTCCACGACCCGACAGTTGGCTCTGGTGGGATGCTCATCGAGGCCGCTCGCTACTACCGCGAAGAACAGGGCGGCGACCCGACGAAGATGACCTTCACCGGGCAGGAAATCAACCCTGACATTTCGGCGATTGCGAAGATGAACCTCTCCATCCACGGCCTCGATGGAGAGATACAGCGTGAAGATTCCCTCTCGAAGCCCGCTTTCTCCGACGAAGAGAACAAAGAACTCACGCGCTTCGACCGAGTGCTGGCGAATTTCCCGTTCTCGGCAGATTGGGCGAAGAGCGATCTACAAGACGACCCGTATGGACGCTTCGACTGGCACGAGAAACTGCCGCGTGCTGATCGGGGAGACTACGCCTTCATTATGCATATGGCGAAGCAGTTGAAGCGGCCCGATGAGGACGGGGCAGGAGGCAAGGCGGCCATCGTCATCCCACACGGCGTGCTGTTCCGCAAGCACGAGCAACGCTATCGGAAGCCGATGCTGGAGAACGATCTGGTGGAGGCTATCGTCGGACTTCCCGAGAATCTCTTCCAGAACAACTCAATTCCCTCCGCTGTTCTCGTGTTGAATACGGACAAGCCCGCCGAGCGTGAGGACGAGGTACAGTTCATCCACGCCGCCGACGAGGCGTTCTACGAGGAACTCTCGAATCAGAACGAACTCACCGAGGACGGCCTCGACCACATTATCGAGAATTTCCGGGGATGGACGACCGAGGAGCGCGTGAGTCGCACGGTGTCGCTGGCTGAGATTCGAGAGAACGACTACAACCTCAACATTGCGTTGTACGTCGATACGACCGAACCCGAGGAAGACATTGACGTACAGGAGGAACTGGCGAAGTTACGCGAGTTACAGGCGGAGCGCGACGAGATTGAAGCGACGATGAGCCAGCATATGGAGGCATTGGACTATGAGTGAACAACAGACTCTTGATGAATTGGAAGGCGCTGAGGAGGATTTGTTGAGTTTGGGGCCGAATGTCCTCCATCTGCCAAGAGAATGGGAACAGACAGAATTTGGTTCAGTATTCTCCAGTCAACGTGGAGTAAACTACTCGTCAGATAACTACGTGTCAGAAGGTGAGGGGATGATATTCTTCACTCTAAATGCCATTTCTCCGGGTGGTGGCCTGAAGAAGGGGAGTCTGAAGTACTACGATGACAACATTTCTGAAGAAAGAATGGTTGAGGAGGGGGATATTCTGATGGCAAATACAGACCTGAATCAAGATGGTGAAATCATTGGATATCCTGTTCGTGTTCCTTCATTTGAATCGGGTGAAAAAATGTGTTTTTCACATCATCTGCTGAAAATTCACCCGAAAAAGGAGGTGTATAACAGCCATTTCTTAGAGTCACTCCTTAGTGCGAAATATATACACGACCGGATGATAGCATTTAGTTGCGGTTCTACTGTTCTGAACCTCAACACCGATTTATTGGATTCGCTTGAATTGCCTGTCCCACCCCTTTCGGAACAGCGCAAGATTGCCACTGTCCTCTACACCGTTGACCAAGCGATTAAGAAGACGAGTGAACTGATTGAGCAACTTGGCCGAGTCAAGCAAGGTGTTCGTCAAAACATCCTAACATCTGGAATCACTGAAGATGGTAAAGTTCGCGCTTCTCCTGAATCAGAACCAGAGAAATACATAGACGCGAGACAATGGACTGTTCCGAACTCGTGGGAACTCAAAGAACTATCTGATATTTGCTCTATTCAGGTCGGGTATACTTTTAAAAGCGACTGGTATCAGGAAGAGGGGAATGTCCGTGTTCTTCGAGGCGCGAACGTAGGGTACGGAAAACCAGATTGGTCGGAGACATACTATTTGGAACCAGAGAGAGTCTCAGAATATGAAGAATACCTCCTTGATGAGGGTGATTTAGTCATTGGTATGGACAGGCCGTACACAAATTCCGGATTCAAAATTAGCAGATTGTCTGAAACGGATGTACCCTCTCTCCTTGTCCAACGAGTCGGTCGTTTCGTACCAGAGGGTTGCGACCCGGATTATCTTCACGTTGTGTTGAGCGACTGGCGCTATCAAAAACAAGTCCTACGACGCGCTCAAGGGATGGATATTCCCCATATTTCGCAAACGGATATTCTCTCTCCGAAAATTCCGCTCCCACCACTTGAAGAACAGAAACGAATAGCCGACCGATACTCGTCAATCTTAGAGAGGATAGATTGCGAAAAAAGCCTGCTCCGTGAATATAAAACGTTGAAACAGGGACTTATGCAAGACATCCTCTCGGGATCAGTCCGCACGACCGACACTAACATAGAGGTGCCCGAGGAAATCGCACAGTATGGCTAACACCCCGTCCGAGGGCGGCGTCGAACGCTCGCTTCTCTCGTGGCTTGACGGCGTCGGATGGGAGACACACGGATTGGACGGCGGACGGGGTGCTGGCGTTCTCGATGAGACATACGAACGGAGCAACCGCGAGGTCGTCTACTGGGATCTCCTCGCGGAGCAGGTCATCGCGCTGAACGAGGACGTGACCGAGGACAACGTGGACAAGTTCGTCTCCTCGCTCAAGCGCGACCTTGACGTGGAACATCTGATGGACGGCAACCGTGCGTTCCATCGGTTGCTCACCAAGGGGAAGTCGTTCAATGTGCAACGCGATGACGGGGAGAGCGAGACGGTCTACGTTGACCTCATCGACCACGAGATCCCCGAGAACAATCGCTTCCACGCCGTCAATCAGTTCTCCGTTTCCCGCGAGACGACTATCCGCCCGGACGTCTCTCTGTTTGTCAACGGAATACCCCTCGTGACGATGGAACTCAAGAGTCGGGCACAGGACAACGACTGGCACGACGCTGTCAGCGATCTCCTTGAGTATCAGGACGACGCACCCCGACTGTTCGTCCCCGGTCTGTTCAACATTGCCGCCGACACGATGGAACTGCGGTACGGTGCAATCGGCGCTTCCCGAGAGTTCTATGAGCCGTGGAAGGACGCTCCGAAGAAGTACGAGGACGACAACGAGATGCGGCAGGCAGTGAAGGCGCTGTGCAATCCAACCACGCTCCTCGATCTGCTGAAACACTTCGTCTTCTACGAGCGGCGAGCTGGTGGTGACGCGAAGATCGTCCCCCGGTATATGCAGTACTATGCTGTGAACAGAATCCTCGACCGTGTCCATCGAGGCGACCACAAGAACGGCCTCATCTGGCACACCCAAGGGTCGGGGAAGTCTTTCACGATGCTCTACGCCGCCGAGAATCTCCTGAAGCGTGACGTGGCCCGAAACCCGCAGGTGTTCATCATCGTCGACACAGACAAGCTCAACAGCCAGATGCGGGACCAGCTGGCGAACCTCTCGCTGGAACAGTGGACTGAAGCTGAGAGTATAGATCACCTGGAACAACTCATCGAGCGAGGGCAGAGCGAGCTTGTTCTGACGACCATCCAGAAGTTTGAGAGCGTCGACCCCGAGGACCAGGGCAACGACGAAGTGATCGTTATGTCAGATGAGGCTCACCGCTTTATGGAAGCCGACCTCGGAAGCCGACTCGATGCGGCCTTACCCGAGTGTTATCACTTCGGGTTTACCGGAACGCCCGTACGGGAAGGTGAACGCCACGAGGATCGGAACACGTTCCGTGAGTTCTCTCCCGAAGGCGAGGACTACCTACACCGATACTCCGTGAAACAAGGCATCGAGGACGAGCTGATTCTGCCTGTGTACTTCACTCTCCGTCACGAGATGGAGTGGGAGATTGACGAGGCCGGATTAGACGAGGAGTTTGAGGAGAACTTCCGGGGAATGACCACCGACGAGAAACGGGAATTCATCCGCGACAACGTGAACGCGACGACACTCGCAGAGATCGAGCCACGGGTCGACCGTGCTGTTGAAGAGATCGACCATCACTACGACGAACACGTAGCGCCGAACGGCTGGAAGGGTATGGTCGTCACTCCGAGTCGACGGTCAGCGGCGATGTACGGGGAACGACTCATCGAGCGGCGTGGTGAAGACGAGGTGGAGGTCCTCTACACCGCGACGAACGACGATCCTGATCTGCTTCAACAGTTCCACACGGACTCTGAAGAGCGGGACAGCATCGTCAAGGAGTTCAAAGAGGACGGAAACCCTGAACTCCTGGTAGTCCACAATATGCTCCTCACTGGCTTCGATGCGCCGATTCTGAAGACGATGTATCTCGACCGGAACCTGAAGAACCACAACCTGATGCAGGCCATCGCCCGGACGAACCGACCTGCTGAGGGTAAGGAGAATGGGGAGATCGTGGACTTCCAAGGTGTGTTCGAGAACATCGATGAGGCGTTGGACTACGATGCTGAGACGAAGGCTTACGCCGCCCGAGATAAGGACGAACTCTTCGACGATCTCGTTGAGCAAGTCGACTCTGTACTGGACCTCTTCGATGGGATACCGAAGACCGACAGCCAGGAAGCGATCTACGAGGCTGTCAACCGAGTGAGTACCCATCCCGAACGGCGAGAGTTCAAACAGGGCTTTCGTCGTCTCCAGAATCTCTACGAAGCCGTCGCACCGGATGGCCGTCTCGTGACCCAAAACATCGAGCAGAAGTACAAATGGCTGAGTGGCGTTCACGTCGCGTTCAAGCGAACGACTGCAGGTGAGGACGACCCGGAAGAGGATATGCGTGAGAAGACGCGGGACATTATCAGCAACAACGTCGAAATAACAGAGATCAAGCGGGACTTCCCCACGTACAAGCTGGGGGAAGAGTACCTCGAAGACGTCGAAGACCTTGATAATCCTGGCGTGAAGGCATCACAGATTGCCCACGCGACTCAGGAACACCTCCATCCCCGAGAGAACCAGAACCCACGATACAAGCGGTTGAGTGAGCGCGTTACCGATATCGTGGAACGCTGGCAAGGCGACGATTTGAGCGACCCGAAAGCAGTTGAAGCGCTGAAATCCGTTGAGGAAGAGATCCTGCTGGTCGAGGAAGAGGCCGAGGAGCAGGGGATGACTGATACTGAGTTCGCAATCTACACTCACCTCACAGAGGAAACGCCGGATGCTATCGACTCTGATGAGCAGGCGGAAGCAATTGCGGAGGAGATTGTTTCACAGTTCGATGAGCGTGTTGACAAAGGCTACGCCGGGTGGGAAACGAACCAGCAGACTATCGCTGAGATTGAGCGCATCTTGCTGGACATACTGGTCGTTAATCACGACCTCGGCCACTTGATCCGAGACAACGAGGACTTCGTCGACTCGATGCGAGATTACCTGATACGGAACTATGCCTGAAACACAGCTCCACGAGATCGACCTGCTTGGGGAGACCGTTGAGTACGAGGTACGATACAGCTCAGAGGCTACGAAGCCTCGTATTGACGTCGATATTCACACCGTCACGGTTGTCCTGCCAGAGTCTCACGAACGCTCCCCGCACCAAATCCTCAGTGATAACGCCGCGTGGGTCGTTGAGAAGATACGAGAATACGACAAGTACCGTGAGCAAGCCCCGGAGCGTGAGTTTGGGGAAGGAGAGCTGTTCCCGTATCTCGGTGAACCCCACGAGGTAGCCGTCGAACAACGTCCATCATCGAGCGTCGTTGACGGCGAGTTCCGACTTGCGAAACACCACGTCTCGAACACCTCGATCAAGCGCGCTCTGGAAACACTCTACCGTCGGAACGCTCGAAGGCAGTTTGAGCGACGAGCTGATCGCCTCGCGGAAGCGATGGGTGTGGAGTACGATCAAATAGAGATTCGGAACCAACGGACTCGATGGGGAAGTTGCTCGACGAATGGGACTCTTGGGTTGAATTGGCGGCTGATGATGAGTCCGCCTGAGATCATCGACTACATCATCATCCACGAACTCGCTCACCTGAGAGAAGCAAATCACAGTCCTGAATTCTGGTCACTAGTTGCAGAGTATGATCCCGATTACGAGTCCCACGCTGAGTGGCTCACAGAAAACAGTGCGAGGCTGATCTTTTCGAAAGACGATCTGTAACGTCTGAGGTGTTAAAATCGGTGGCTCGAAGTTCGTATATATCTCTTCCCGTAGGACTAACAGGAGGGACAAGCAGGGAACTCACTACAGTTACCCTCTTGGGATTCTGTTCATCGAGGGTGGGACCGCCAGCCGGTTTCTCCCGGTGACGGCACCACAGTCAGCACCAAGTCTGTTGCCGTGCACTCTATATCAACCATCTAATACTTATGCCATATTATACGATATATTACTAAAATAGGGAGTTCTCAGATTTCTTACTTTCACTCACGCCTCATCGATTAACTACATCCTGATCTCGGAATGGGGTGGGGCTTACATTAGTATATATAGTGTAGTGTGTACACCCACATTTATATTGAAATACAATAGTTTCTATTAAAATATGGCTATTACCTTTCCCTCGATGTATTGTTACAGCAAAGATTAGACATAGTTGAAATGTAAGAGTCAAAAACAGGGCTGAAAAGCGACTCGATGTATTGTTACAGCAGTAATTCCCTCAAGTATGGTTCCCTCTGTGAATGCCAACAGATGTTTGAGAAGTCTGGGCTACTTTGGTGAGGTACTATGTTGGTGCTGCAATTTCATATACGTCCAATATCCGCTTCGTCAGCTGTTTTCTGAGTGCTTTGAAGGGCAACCATCCTGTCAAATTTGAAGCGATTCTGAGGCCTTTGAGCAGCGTTAAAACTGCCGACAGTTTTGAGGGAGTTCGAACGAAGTAGAGGACTACAAAATATAAGATAAAATATATACATTTCAATTTGATAATAGTGGGCGGTTAGAACATTGGTGGTCCCCCGTGGACGCAAGCCTACGTAACCCGGTAAGCAAAATTTCAGGCCTGAGGTCAGGGTTTCCGCGCTTTGCCATAGGGACCTCGGACGTGAATTTTCACAGCCCACTCGATGCTCTGCAATCCCTGTGTCTATATGCCAACAGTACAACTTTGTGCCGGAATTCTCCCGGTCTACCGAGATCAGAAAACTGTCTTTATGGGAGGTAATTAGATATAATTGCAGATATTTGTACAGAGGGGCATTTTCAGGTGGGATTTGAAGCAGTAGTACGAGGGGGAGGGGTTCTTTCGCCTCGATGTGTTGGACAGCTCGGATTCAGGCCCAGTCAAAAATACGGGTGGGTGATGATGTGCGACTCTTCACCACTGCACGCTACGCGTCAGCTGAACAGCTCATCCATATCCGGGTTAGCCAGATCTTCTGGTACACCGGGAACAAAGTCGTCGAAGGCAGTGAATTCCTCCTCATACTCCGTCAGAGCTGTTTCGTTCTCCTCGATGGTGTGTTCGACAGTGAGAGCGAGATCATCAATCGCCACAGTGGTAGCACTGCACATCAGTCTGTTGTGACAGAGGGTTACCTGAAAGAGTAGCGATCTGAGTTCAATTCTGCTTGGAAGTGGGGCAGATATTCTCAATATAAACTTATTGGGATGTTTGGCGATATAGCCGGTAGAGTATGGACCATTTCAGGAGTTTCAAACAGAATTTGCATTTCGTATAATTCCGGTTACGTACAGGGTTCTCACACGGATACTCTCAGTCAAACGAGGTGCGGTAAGTAACGGGCCTTCCGAACCACCACTTTTATTACTGTTCGTCAACTTAGGTTAACGTAGAAGCCGCTAACAGTGGATTATTGCACCTATTTGGGTCAGAACGCCACCTGCTTTCAAGGCAGGCGCAATGGGCCGCTCTGCCACCCCACCGCAGTCACCTCTTGCGGGGCAGCCATTTAATGACTGTCGGTTTTCTCGATACGCAATCCGTCTTCACCGTCGACCGCAGACACTCCTTGGCGCTCCGCCCATTCGTAGGTCCGTGTCGGGTAGAGTCGGTCCGCTTGCGCACGCGCCCGAACGAGGGAGATGACCGACGCGAGGTCGGCCCCCGTCTCGACTGGCTGCAGTGACGGTACGAAATCCACGTCTCGGTCCGCTGTCCGTGCTGCTTCGACCAGTGACGTCACCGCAGGTGGGTCGTATGCACCCTCGAAATCGATCGGGTCGCTGAAGCCAGCGTACCCGACGCGGCCACTCGGTCCCGGCGAGATGACGACTTCGCTTCGCCGGATTTTCATCGACATCGAGTCGATTCCCTGTCGAGTCACCAGCGGGACCGTCGGCTCGATGACGTGGACGCTGCCCTCCTCCTCGGTATCGAGCAGATGTCGCACGGTGTTTCCGGCCCGTGCCGCGAAGGAACTCCCAACCTGTACCTCGTATCGAACGTCGTCTGGCTTCCGAACGGCCTCGGAGACGACTGCTTCGAGACGCCGCTTCGGCGAAACGTCGACGCTATCGAGATGCTCACCCGGTCGGTAATTGACGAGCAGTTGCCCGCTGGCGGCTTCCGCTGCCCGGACGATGTCCGACAACATCGCCTCGTACAGTGAGACGACTGCTGTGGCGTCAAGTGGCGTCGTTTCGACGAGTTCCTGGCCGACGACGTCTTCAATCGGCGGATCCGCGAGTACGGCGAGCGTGGTCATACCGTCTTTCGGACCGGCCTGACCTTGAACGTCGCGCTTGCCGACCATCTCCGGTCGCGGGCGAGCCACCACTGGACAAATCTCTTTCTGTCCGGGTGGTGTGGACTCGTCTATGGATTGGTCGGCCAGGACCGTCGGGCGCTGGGCTGGCATCGCGTCGATTGCCGTCGTCTTTGTAGCTGTCGTGGTCGCTGTAGTACTGTCGCCAGCGTTCGCGCCCGAGACTAACGCCCTGTCCGATCTCGGCGATCGGAGCCACTCGGCCAGTACGGGCCTGACAGTGATCGTCTTCAACGGCGGCCTGTGTGTCGGTGGCGTTCTCGGGCTGTTGTTCGCGGGGGTACTTGCGACCTCGGTCCCGCGGGCTCTCAGCCGCATCGGCGCGGCTCTGTTCGGTGTCGCGACGATGTTGCTCGCTGCTATCGGCGTGTTTCCTCAGGGCCACCCCTTTCATTTCCCGGTTGCATCCGGGTTCTACACGCTGTTTTCGGTGGCTGTGCTCGCGTTCGGCAGTGGGCAGTTGCGCGGGCGCCACCTGCGTTCGGCGCTCGTCTCTATCGGCGCGGGACTTGGCAACCTTGCTGTCTGGACGGCCTGGGGTCTACAGACTGACGTTCGCCGATCCGGGCTCGCAATCCCGGAAATCGCCGGCGCGCTGTTCGTCGCGCTGTGGATGCTCGTCCATATCTCTTGGCTCGCGTCCGGTGAGTCCCGGTCGACCCCGATCACCATCGATTGATCGCTCCGGGATCGACGACGGAACCGTTTACCCTCCCTGGAGCCAATCGTCGTCTGAATGAACAAGTGGTATCGTCGAACGGTTCAGTCACTTGCCGTTCTCGTGGTCATCATCGTCATCTATGCCATCGTCTACCATTTCGGGATGCTCTATCTCGAAGGCGACTCGAAGACGTTCCTGCAGTCACTCGAGGTCGTCGTCCAGACGTTCACGACGACTGGCTTCGGCGAGGACGCTCCCTGGCAGACGGACTTTATGAACGCCCTCGTCATCGCGATGGATCTGACCGGCGTCATCTTGATTTTCCTCGCGATGCCGGTGTTGATCTTTCCGCTGTTCGAGGAGGCGTTCTCGACGACCGTTCCGACTCGCGTTGAGGAGGAGCTCACAGACCACGTTGTCGTCTGCGCTGATGGACCCCGAGCGGAGGTGCTGATCGACGAACTCGACACCTGGGAGGTCGATCACGTCTTCGTCGAGCCCGACCGCGAGGTCGCGACGGCGCGATACGAGGGTGGCTACGACGTCATTCACGGCGACCCGACTTCAGTCACCGCCCTCGAAAACGCGAATCTCGGCGACGCACGGGCTATTGTCGCTGACGTGGCCGACGACGTCGACACGAGTATCGTCTTGACGGCACAGGAGGTCAGCGAGGACGTTCAAGTGGTGAGCGTCGTTGAGGACCCGGATCAAAAGCGGTATCACGAACTCGCCGGCGCCGACGCGGTGTTGTCCCCGCGCCCGATCCTCGGTGAGAGTCTTGCGTCGAAAGTCACCACGAGCGCTCGGACACACATCGACGATACCGTCGCGATTGACGGCGACTTGCAGGTCGCGGAACTTCCGATCAGCGCCGGGAGCCCTCTGGCGGGGACGACGATCGCCGAGAGCGATATCCGAGAAAAAACTGGTGTCAACGTCATTGGCGCGTGGTTTTGCGGGGAGTTCGAGAGCCCGCCGTCTCCGGAGACGACCATCGACCGGGGCACTGTGTTGCTGGTCGCTGGTCGTCCCGAGCAACTCGCCGACCTGCGGGACCGTACACGGGCGCCGATGCGGCGCTTCGATGGCGGACGCGTCCTGCTTGTGGGATACGGGCAGGTCGGCCAGCGTGTCGCGGCTCTGCTGGACGAACAGGGGATTCCCTACACCACTGTCGACTCGGCCGGCGGAGACGGTGTCGATGTCGTCGGTGACGCGACCGATCCCGAAACGCTCAAATCGGCCGGCATCGACGACGCCAGGACGGTTCTCCTGGCGGTCCCTGACGACACGACCGCGGAGTTCGCGACGCTGGTCGTTCGCGATCTCAGCCCCGAGACGGAGGTCATCGCGCGCGTCGAACGGGCCGAAAGCGTCCAGAAAACCTACCGGGCCGGTGCCGACTACGTCCTCGCACTTGAGACGATCACTGGCCGGATGATCGCCTCGACTGTCCTCGAAGGCGAGGACGTCATCTCGTTGGACACCCAGATCGAAGTCATTCGGTCGGAAGCGTCCGTGATCGTCGGGCAGACCCTCCAGGAGGCCGCGGTCCGGCAGCGAACTGGCTGTACCGTCGTCGCCGTCGAACGGGACGGGCAGGTACAGACCGATCTCGGGTCAGACTTCCGCGTGCAGCGTGGCGACGAACTGATCGTCGTCGGCACTGACGACGGAACCAACCGGTTTACCGAGACGTTTCGGTAGCGCTCTCCCGGGGGCCGAACCTCTAAGGGGAACTCGATCGATATGCGGGACGTGCTGCAATTTGATCTGCGGAACGACTGTCTGGAGGGTCGACGATGACAGCAATCGACACGCGGGGCCTTCGGATGGAATTTGGCGAGGTGACGGCGCTCGAAGACCTGGATCTGACCGTCGACGACGGTGAACTCTTCGGACTCTTGGGACCGAACGGCTCCGGCAAGACGACGACGATCGAGATTCTGACCGGCCAGCGCCGCCCGACGAGTGGGTCGGCGACTGTCCTCGGGATCGATCCGGTCGAGCAACCGATGGCCGTCAGGCGTGAGATCGGTATACTGCCTGAGCGTGAGGACCCGCCGAGTTTTCTCACGCCACGTGAGTATCTGGAGTTTGCGGCCGAGATCCGCGGGCTGGCGGACGCGGACGAGCGCATCGACGAGTGGGCGACCAAACTCTCCTTTGAGCACAAGCTCGATACGCTGGCGACGAACCTCTCGGAAGGCGAACGCCAGCGCGTGATGCTCGCTCAGGCGTTCTTCCACGAGCCGTCGCTAGTGTTCATCGACGAGCCGCTGGTCAACCTCGATCCGATCTTACAAGAAGAGGTCAAAGACCACCTGCAAGCGTACTGTGAGAACGGCAACACACTCTTTCTCTCGACGCATTTCGTCGACGTCGCTGAAGAGCTCTGCACACAGGTTGCTGTCCTCAGAGAGGGGCGACTCCTCGGTACGACTGACCCGCGGACACTTGACGGTGAGGAAGCCCTACTAGAGTACTTCTTGTCGACAGTCGAGGGCGACAGGCCGGACACGGTCCCGACGACCGGGAGGTGACAGACGTGGGAATCCTGCGTGCGATGATCGAGGAGGAATGGCGGCTACACGCCGACCTCTTTGGGGGCCGGCGATTCGGCGCGTTCCCGGCTGGTGTCGCAATCATTGCGGCCGGCTCGTTCTGGCTGCTGTCCGCAGTCGGGACGGATACGGCAGCGATCGCCGCCGGTCTGCACGTTCTGGTCGGCTTCTTCGGGCTGCAGGTCGGAACGATCGGACTCGTCGGCAGGGACGCGATGCGCGACGTACTCGGGGACGTGACGCTTCTGGTGTTCAGTTCCCGGACACTGCCGGTATCCTGGCGGCGGCTGCTCGCGACGTTTGTCCTGAAGGATCTGCTGTACTACTCGGGGCTGTTTCTGGCGCCGATCGCGCTGGCATACGCGCCCGTGGCACTTGCGACTGGTGACGGCGTGCTGGCGGTGCTGTCGCTTTGGGTGACGCTTGCTGGCACCTTCGCACTCGGGGTGAGCCTGAGTCTGGCGCTGGTGGGACTCGCGAGTTATCACGGGACGGTCGCGCTGGCGGCCGCTGGGCTGGCGGCTGCTGCCGTTGTGTTCAGCGGTGTTGATCCAGTCGTACTGACACCGTATGGGGCCTTCGTCGATCCGACGCTTGGAACAGTCGTTGCTGGCTTCGTCCCGGCAGTCCTCGTCGCAATAGTTGGGATCGCCCTGTTCGAGCCCGTCGAGCGGACCGACGGTAGCCAGCGGATCGGCCCGCTGTCGAGTTACGCGCGTGCGATCCCGGACGACACCGGCATCGCGCGGCGGACGGTCCTCTCGGTCGCGCGATCGAGCGGTTCAGTCTGGAAAGTCGCCTTCTCGATGGGCGTGCTGGTGGTTGTCGTCGTCGTGCTGCTCTCGGAGCTGGCGCGCGTGACCGTTCTCGAACCGCACTTTGGGCTCGCGCTCGGGACGTTCCTCGGGCTCGGCGGGTTCACGACCCACGCCTGGCTCACACAGTTCGAGGATCCCCAAGAGATGCTGCGGTATCCGGTTTCGATCGAGCAGGTCTTTGCGAGCAAGCGGCGGGCGTATCTGGCGCTCGTGTTGCCCGCCGGGTTGGCGTACGTTCTGGTGGCGGCGGTGTGGCTCCCGCTCGGGGAGTTGGCCGTCGCCGCCGTCGTCTTCCCGGGCGTCGCGGTCTACGTCTTCGGACTGACGGCGTATGTCGCTGGCCTTTCGCCGACGGAGTTACTCTTCGATACACCACTGTTCGCGGCGTTCGGTGCCGGCTTGGCCGTCGTTGCGGTCCCGCTGTTGGTCGCCGCACTGGCGACGACGGCGGCCCCGACACTGACCGTCGCGATAGGAATCGGGATCGCCGCCCTTGCTGGACTCGTCGGTGTCGTCCTCGCCCGGCGGGCCGGTCCGCGCTGGGAGCGGCGACTCCGCGGGTAACCAGTCAGATAGAGTTTTTCAGCTTCTCGAAGAAGCCTTCCTCGACGCTGATGTCCTCGTCGCTGGCCTCGGCGAACGCCTCTAGGGCCTCACGCTGATCGCCGTTCAATTCCTCGGGCGTGTACACCTGGACAGTCACATACTGATCTCCCTGTCCGCGCCGGCGCAGGTGTGGCATTCCCTTGCCCTCGAGCCGGAACGTCTCGCCGCTCTGAGTGCCCGCTGGGACTTCCAACTCGACGGCCCCATCCAGCGTCGACACCTCGATCGTATCGCCGAAGACGGCCTGTGGGAACGAGATTGGCTCGCGACGACGGAGGTCGTCACCGTCACGTTCGAACTCGGGATGCTCGCGGATCGAGACGTCGATCAGCAGGTCGCCGTTCGGCCCGCCGTTCTCGCCAGGTGCCCCCTCTCGCTCCATCCGGAGGGTCTGGCCGTCTTGGATACCGGCGGGGATCTCGACGGTCAGCGTCGCCTCGTTGCGGACGACGCCGTCGCCGCCACAGGTCGAGCAGGTCTCTTCGTAGAGCGTCCCATCACCGCCACAGCGACGGCAGGTCGTCGTCTGCTGGACGCGTCCCATCGGCGTCTGCTGGACCTGCGTGACTTGGCCGTGACCGTCACACTCTGGACAGGTCTGACTGTCCGCGTCGGGTGGGTGGCCGTTACCGCTGCAGTCCGGACAGGTTTCGGGCCGGCGGACGGTCACCTGCTTTTCGGCCCCTTCGTAGGCCTCCTCGAGATCAATCTCGATCGTCGTTTTCAGGTCCTGGCCCTGGCGCGGACGGTTGCTGTCACGACTTCGGCGCCGTCCGCCGCCGCCGAAGAACTGGTCGAAGATGTCTTCCATATTGAAGCCGCCGCCGAACGGATCGCCACCGCGACCGCCGCGGCCACCGGCGCCACCACCGTCGAAGCCGCCCCGCTTTTCGGCCTGCTCGAACCGCTCGTGGCCCATCTGGTCGTAGGCCTGGCGCTTTTCCTCGTCGGTCAACACCTCTTTGGCCTTCTTGGCTTTCTTGAACTTCTCCTCGGCGTTGGGGTCGTCACTCACATCGGGGTGATACTCGCGCGCTTTCTTCCGGTAGGCCTCCTGGATCTCCTCCTCGCTGGCATCACGTGAGACCCCGAGTATGTCGTAGAAATCCTCGCTCATTTGTTATCGCTGGGTAATCGGTTGAGACACTTCAAAAGCCCGGGTCACCGATACTACCGCGCTGGCGGCACGAGCAAGACGTTGCTGTCGGCTCTGGCTGTCACGTCTTCGGACGTGCTGCCGAGCAACAATCGCCGGAGGCGGCTCCGGCCCCGACCGCCAAGCAACACCGTCGTCGGATCGATCTCCGCTTCGGCAGCGAGAATCTCCGTGACGGCCTCACCTTCCCGGACCATCGTTGTCGTTTCGATGTTTTTCTCACGAAGCGTTTCGGCCAACGATTCGAGGCGCTGTTCGGCGTCGTCGACACTGTCGTCGCCGGATCGACGGTCTGGCGGCCGCACGTGCAACAGCGTTGCTTCGTGTGTTGCCTCTTTCGTTCGGTGGAACTGCTCGAAGGCCCGCTCGGCGTTCTCCGAGAAGTCAGTGGCGTACAGCATCCGCCGGAAGAGGTGTTTGTTCGCGACTACTGGGGAGCCGTCTTGTCTGATAATCCGCTGGACCAACAGTGGGCTGACAGCGGTCCGGGCGATGTTGCGGACCGTGCTCCCGATCAGTCGCTGTTTAAGCGGACTCTGTCCCCGGGAGCCTACGATGATGAGATCGGCGTGCACCTGTTCGGCGAGACCGTTGATCCGACGATGGGGTGTCCCACGGACGACGTGTGTGTTGACCGTGAATCCCTCCGATTCGAGCTGTCGCTGCTGGCGCTGCAACCCGCGTTTCGTCTGCCCGGTGACGTCGCTCCCGGGCATACCGGCCGTCACGTTTGGGCTGGTAACGGTGACTAACTCGATTTCCCCGATCCCGTACCGCCCGAGACACTGGAGACAGATCCGCGAGTCGATCGCCGTATCGATCGCCGAGGACAGGTCCGTGGCGTACACTGCGCGCATACCAACACATAGTCCCACCGGCGTAATAGTATTGTTGGTGGACTCCAATACTACACAATATCATAGCAGGTGCTATACACAGTCAGACACGAACGGGGGCGACTCTATTCAGTCGGCCGGTGCAATGTTCGTGTCCGTTTGCTGGCGGAGCGACCGCCAGTACCCCTGCGCGTACGCACCGAGGAACATACCGCCCAACGCGACGAGAATCGGGTAGTTACCGACCCCCAGGCTCGCATAGGCTGCGCCGGGACAGATCCCGGAAAGTCCCCAGCCGATACCGAAGATGGAGCCACCGATCACGACGTTGCGGTCGAAGGACTTGACGCGCTTGCTGAACGTCTCGCCGGTCAAAGGGGCCCGATCGAGCACGCGCGGGGCGACGGCGAACGTGACGGCCGTCACAGCCGCACCGCCGCCCATCACGAACAGCAGACCGAAGTCCTCGAACTGGAGAAAGTCGAGCACGACCTCCGGGCGGGCCATCTGACTCAGGCCGAGGCCGAATCCGAAGACGAGCCCGCCAAGCAAGACGACACCATAGAACAGCGGCGAACGCTCGCTCACGGCGACACCCCCAGTGCGGCGACTAACTGTGCCGTTCCGATCGCGAACGCCAGAAACGTCGCGACGTTGACAAAGGATGTGTTCGACCCTGAGCCGACACCACAGACGCCGTGTCCGGAGGTACAGCCCTTGCCAACGCGTGTCCCGACCCCGACCAGGACGCCGCCGACAAACAGTCGCCAGAGTTGGACATCGGTCGTCCAGCCACCGGGCCCGAGCGTCAGTGCGTATACCGCCGCGCCGGCGACAATTCCGATTGCGAAGACGACTCGCCAGTCCCGAGAGGCCAGATACTTCGGCTGGTTGAACTGCGAGACGTTCGAGACGTACGACCACGTCGACTCCAAGAACGTGCTCGCACCGGCAATGATGCCAGTGGCGACGTAGATGATCGTCACGCCGAGTCCGATGAGCAGTCCTCCGGCAGCGTAGTGGCCGATCCCGTTTGGAAACAGCGTCTCGACGGTGATCTGGAGTGGCTCAATCGTCATCTGCGTCGTCCGTGTCGACCTCGGATTCGTCCGCTTGCTCATCCTGCTCGTCGACCAGCAACTCCAGTCCCGGCGGCCCGACGATACTGACGTTACCGTCTTCGTCAAGCACGAATGGCTTGGTCATACTTGCGCTATTATACCCTTTGGTGCTACTAAAGTATTTGGATAGTAATGTATATTTGTGGCAATATTGTGTGTATACGCGCTCGGTACAGGACTGGCCCCAGTATATTTAAAAAGCCCAAAATGACGGGTATTTTATTCTAGCCAAACAGTTCGCACACCTAGAGATTGGCCACTCTATTCAGTGGTGGATATGGGGTAGTATTGTAAAAAACTCACAACACAATTGAGCCGCGATTCCGGCGCTACGTGGTGGCGTCGACGCGGATCGTGACGGCGACGTGTTCGGGCAGCGAGACGCGCGTGCCGTCTTCGAGTTCGACTTCGATCAGTCCGATCGGGGGCGTGTCAACGACAGTCAGTGTCGTTCCGGGGCCGATGCCGACGTCGGCGAGGTACGCCAGTTCGTCGGGATCGCGGTCTCGGACCCTCGTGACCTCGACTTGCTCGCCTTCCTGGCACTCGCTGAGAGCCGTTCCGGCACAGTCCTCGATCGGTTCCAGCGTATCACTGGGGATCGGATCGCCGTGTGGGTCGACGTCCGGATCGTCCAGTTGTGCCGCGACGCGGCGCTCGAACTCCTCGGAGATGTGATGTTCCAGCCGGTCGGCCTCTTCGTGGACGGCCGTCCAGTCGAACCCGAGTCTGTCAGTGAGATACGTTTCGAGCAAGCGGTGGTGGCGAATGACTTCGGTCGCAATCGTCTCGCCTTCTTCGGTGAGCCGTACGCCCTTGTATTTCTCGCGCTCGACGAGCCCGCGGTCCTCTAGCTTCTCCATCATACTCGTCGCCGTGGGCGGCGTCACGTCCATACTTTCGGCGATCGTCGAGGTCGAGACTGGCCCCGTCGTCTCGCGCTGGTGTTCGTGGATCGCCTTGAGGTAATCCTCCATCTCGGGGCTAAGCATCTACCCGTATCTGAGGCGACCGACCGAATAAAGCCTGGCTCTCCGGGTGGCCATCGGTCAACAGCCCGACCGTTTCATCGGTGTCGGTTCAGCTTCTCCGTCTGATACCCCGAACGCATACCGCCGGATCACGACGCGCTGCTCAAATACGGGAGTCTGCTACTGGAAGCCGACAACCCCGACGCGTGCCGGGCATTCGTCCGCACGCACCTCGACTGGTTGCCGGCGCTTCGCCGCGCGGCCGACGTCGCAGCCGTCTATCGGTGGCTTGCGCTGCTCGTGGATGAACTGTTCGTCGTCGTTCACGACCGCCTTGCCATCGAGGCCCCAGCCGACGCGGACATCGAGCGAATGGTCGAACGGATCCGCTCGCCCCGCGCGTGAACCGCCTCGGACTACTTTGTACAGCCCCTCATTTTGCCCAGTCGACCATTTCGGCGTAGGTGTCGTCCGTCGAGAGTGTGGCGGCGTCGCCGACGAGCACCAGCGACTTTTTCGCACGGGTGAGCGCGACGTTGATCCGCCGGTAGTCCTCGAAGATCGGCCCGTCGAGATCGCCGGTCGCGACGAAGGAGACGACGATCACTTCCTTGCTTGAACCCTGAAAGCGGTCGACGGTATCGACGGCTACTGCGTCGGGCACGCGCTGGCCGATCTCTGCGACCTGTGCCCGGTACGGTGCGATCACGCCGATGGCCGACTGCGGGACACCGGCGGCGACGAACGAGTCGATAATCTCGGCGACGGCGTCAGCTTCCTCTGGGTTGGTGTTTCCCCGTGCCGCCCCGTTCGGGTCGACGAACGTCACGTGATCGCGAAGGTGCTCGGGGAGCGCCGACGTCGCAACGCCATCCAGATCGTCCAGTCGCTGGGCTGCCACCTCGCCGGTGGCCGGGCGTAGTTGCCCGTCGTAGAACGCTCGTGAGGGAAACGCCTGGATGCGCTGGGCCATCCGGTACTGACGGTCGAGTAACACACCTGCGTCGGGATGAGCCCCGATCAGTCGCTCGAACAGCGACTCCTGCAGGTCGTTTTCTGCCCGGACGACGGGTGGCAACTGCTGGTGGTCACCGATCAGGACGAACCGCTCGGCGAGGTTCGTCGCCGCGAGCGTCCCCGGCTCGGTGAGCTGGCCCGCTTCGTCGACGACTGCCGCGTCGAACTCCTGTTCGCGGACGATCCGGGAGCCACAGGAGGCGGTCGTCGCGGCGACGACCGGCGCGTTTCGGAGTTCACTTGCCAACGCGTCCGGGTCACCGGACTGTTCGAGTCTGAACCGCTGCATATCATCTCGAACGCCGCTTTCAGTCCCCACGCGGACGATGTCCTCGAATCCCTGTTCGACCAGTGCCTCCATCGCGTTGTCGACGGCTCGGTTGGTGAACGCCGATAGGAGGACGCGCTCACCGCGTTCGACGAGTTCGCGGACGATCGTCGCCAGCGTGTAGGTCTTGCCCGTCCCCGGCGGGCCGTGGACCAGCGCGAAGTCCTCAGCGCCGACCGCCAGTCGGACCGCCTCGTTTTGGGCCGGGTTGTTGTCGATGAACGTCTCTTCGGGGCGGTCGAATTCCGGTTCCCGTCGCCCGAAGAGGACGTCTTTGGTTGGCTGGGACTGTTTGAGGACCGCGTCGTGCAGTGCGGTCAGGAGTCGATCGGTCGAGAGTTCAGACGGATAGATGTCCAGCCGTCTGAGTTCGACTGGCTCGTCTGCAGTGACGACGATTTCCTGCCCGCTTGCCGACTCGTCACTTTCGGCCTCAGGCGACGGTCCACCGAGCCGCTCGACTCGCGCGAGTTCGGCATCGCCCCGGATGGGATGGCCGTCACTGGCCAAAACGACGTCTCCTTCCCGTATTTTCGAGGTCGCACCGGTTCCGTTCGCGCGGAGTTCCCAGCGACCCCCGTCGATCTCGCGTCGCCCGGTGGGTTCGAGATCGACCAGCGCGCGGTCGTCGTCGGCTCGCTCTCGGGCGCCTTGCTCCCAGAGTTTCGCATACTCGTGGTGGACCTCCCGCCGTTCTTGTTCGATCGCCCGATAGAACGTCTCGAAGTAGTCGCGTTCGGATTCGGGGATCGGCGCGCCGACCTGCCCGGCTTTCGACTCCTGGTCGAGCCGTCCCGAGACGGCCATACACGTGTCCTGTTCGAAGCAGTACTCGCACTTGGCGTCGGCCTCGTAGCCGGTCGGCACTCCCGTGTCGTACTCCATTGCCGCGATCGCGTTGCGCTCTCGAAGAACGAATTCGAGCAGTCCCGGCCCGATCGAAAACTCCTTGGCCGGCGAGAGATCGCCACTCTCCTCGTTGCGCTCGACGGCGGCGTTTTTCGTATACAGTAATGTACCGGTATCCGGCGCTGCCGCGAGTGCCGACGGGCCATCGGTTGTGGCCCCGCCGTCGCCCATCATCTCGGCTGCAGCCGTCGTCTCCGCCGCACGCTCGCCGAGAATCAGCGCGTAGGCGGCGGCCTGGATCTTGTCGTGGAATCGAGGCTCACGACGGGTGTTCTTGCCCGTTTTCAGTTCGACCGGCATCCCTCGGCGGACGGCATCGGCTCGTCCTTTGATTCCGTATCGTTCGCTGATTAGCGTCATCTCTGAGCGCCATTCGTCTCGCTCCGTGAGCGTCCCCTGTGCTAGCCACCCCTCGATGGCGCTTGCGTGATCGCGGACGTCCCCCGTTACGTCGGACGCCTTGCGGCCCAGCAATCCGAGTTCCAATCCGGCAGCCTCGACCTGTTCCTCGACTGCGGTATCGAGATCACGGCCTCGAAGTAGGTCGCCGAACACTTCGTGGACGATCGTCCCCTTGACGACCGGATAAGCCAGCGGCAGTCCGTCGATCTTGTTAAGATAGTACATCCGGGGGCATTGGACCCACGAGCGGATGTCGGTCACGTCGACGATGAAGTCAGGTTCGACGACCACCATCGTGTCACTGCCGGTGGTGTACTGGGTCTCGCCCTGGTAAGTCCGCCGCTCGGCGTCGTACACCGCCAGTTCCATACCTGGCTGGAGCTGTTGTCCGTTTTCGGTCCAGTCGCCCCACAGCGTCACTGTCGTCGGCTCCCCGCGACCGCGGTCGGGCCGGATCGTGAGTTCACAGAGCTCACGCTCCCCGTACTGTGTGCTGACGGTTTTCGGCTCTTCGACTTCGACGACGACGCCGCGAACGTTCACGAAACGGGTCAGGTTCGCGCCGGGAAAAACGCTGTCGGTGGGTTCGTTATGCTGTCTCCGTCTCGATAATCGTTGAGGCGTTTTCCATCCGGACGGCTGCCAATTCGCTGTACATGCGTCCGTTCGGACAGAATCCGGCCACATCGGGGTCGATCCCGTACCACTGGACGGTCACACGATCCCGCTCGGTTAACTCGAACCCAATGCCCTCGGCTGAAATCGTCAGCGTATCTCCGCGCTCGATGGTCTCTCCATCACCGATCCATTCGCGGCTCGCAGTGTCGGGACTCCGTTCGTTTCGAACCGAGACGACGACCCGGTCGGTCGTTGCCCCACCGACTGTTCCGTTACCGGTGTGGGCGACGACCACCGCCGACCCGTTCGAGGCAACGGCGAAGTCAGCGCTCGGCGGGGTACGATCCCCGGTGTCCGCACAGGGGCCGCCAGGGACGAGAAACAGACCGACATATCCGACCACCACGACCCCGACCAGCAGTACGATGGGGCCGAAGACGCCGATGGCCCAGCGACGCCCCTCGATGTCCGACATACCTGCGTCTCGTCGTCCGGGACGCATAGGGGTTGCTATCGCTTTGGCCCGGTCTTCGATCACCCCTGGGGTTTCGCGAACCGATATGTTCATTCTGAACCGGCCACAACGCACAGATATGCGAGTTCGCGACTGGCAGGACATTCTCGAGGACGTCGTTGAGAACGACAACGACCCCGACCAGTGGCGAGCAGTCGGCGGTGACCGCCAATCCGGGATCGGTGAGGATCTGTATCTTGCCCATCCCTCAAGCGGGGTCTATCAGCTGAAGACCTACGCGAAGAATCCCTATGAGGTTCAGGGTGTCGGCGCGCAGGTCGCACGACGAATCGACGACGAGATCGAACCGTTGTTCCCCGAGGAGGGGCGCGGGCTGTTCGGGGTCCAGCAACCAATCGAAGACGAAGACGAAGCCCAACGCAAGGCCCGGCACCTAGAGACTGTCATTGAGACACACGCCGAGGCTCCGACGACCCCCGAGGCGCTGTTCGAGGACATAATGGACACCCTCGACAGCCCGGCATACGGCCCGATGGAGTTTGACACTCACGACCGACCCGATCCGATGGCCGATCTTACCGATACCTTCGAGGAGGCTGAACAGCTACTTGATGCCGAACTAGAGGACCTGATCGACGAGAACGTGACTCGTGGCTTCCACTAGCAGGACTGTCGACCGTCCGTATTTCCGGCTTTGATTGCTGTGACCCACCGCTATTCGGAGCTGGTACGCCTGCCGTAGTTTGATTGTGTGAGACACTAGCAATCATTTCAGGCGATCGCAAACGGGGTGTATGTAATCTGAACAAAAATTATAATGGTCGACAAAAGGTTTTATGAAGAATCACTTCATTGGTATAGCTGATGTTCGGGAGCGACTCACTTGACGAGGGCACGCACACGCGACGATCGGTACTGAAGGGGGTCGGGGGAATTGGCGCCGCTGCGGTCGGTGCTGGTGTCACGTCCGGGTCTGCGTCGGCGGCGATCGGAGATAGCGCGGTCTACCAGTTTTACCATACTCGCTGGAGCGACGTGACGAGCAGTCTCTCGGCAGTCGCCGACGCCGGATACGACGCCATCCAGGTACCGCCAGCACAGGAGGGCAAACTGTCTTGGTCTGAACGCCACTACGACAGCGAGATCTTCGAGACGCCGCTGGGGTATCAGCCGGTCAACCACAAGAACTTCCACAGTGAGTTCGGGGCCGAGTGGGAGTACCAGCAGATGGTTAACGAGGCGCACAACCAGGGCCTGGACGTCATCGCCGACGCGGTGATGAATCATATGGCAAGCGGGATGGAATACGACTTCCCGTATTTCGGCTACAACGACTTCCATCACAACGGCGGGATCGACTACAGCGATCCGTGGTCGGTCGAGAACGGCGATCTCGTCGGATTGCCGGATCTCAAACAGGAATCCAGCTACGTCCGTGGTCAACTCAAAGACTACGTCCAGAAGTACGCGAATCTGGGCGTCGACGGCATCCGTTTCGACGCGGCCAAGCATATGCCGGAATGGTTTTTCAGCGACTACGTGACCCAGTGGGCCGACGAGTATGGCCTGTATAAGGTCGGTGAGGTGCTCAACGGCGATCCCAACGTCTGTGACGGCTACGCGCAGACTGGGATGTCCGTGACCGACTACCCGCTGTACTACACGATGAAAGAGGAGGCGTTCCATCAGGACGGCGACCTGTCAACTCTGGATAACGGTGGGTACGTCGATCAGAACGCGCTCCAGGCGATGACGTTCGTCTCGAATCACGACAGCCGGCCCCCACAGTACGAGAAACTGGCCTATGCGTACATCCTTACCTATGAGGGGTATCCGCGCGTCTACAACCACCGCATCGGACTTGGTGACGGGGACATCAACAACCTGCTTTGGATCCGCCGGAACCTCGCGAACGGCCCGGCTGTGACCCGACACGCGGGACGAGACCTGTATGTCTTCGAACGGGAAGGCAATCTACTGGTCGGACTCAACCGAACGAACTCCTGGCAGTCTAAGTGGGTTTACACCGGGCTCGGAGCTAGCCGAACACTCAACGACTACTCCGGGAATGCCGATGACGTCACCACCAACAGCGACAGTTGGGTCAAACTCTGGATCCCACCGACTGGCTGGGTCTGTTACGCTCCTTAGACAGTCTATCGACGGCGAAGATATTCCGACGATGAGGACAGTGCGAACCGTCCAACAATAGTCGTACGCCGACGGGCAGGACCGCTAGTCGGCCGCCAGCGGCCCGGACTCTTCGGCCGGTAGGTCACGCGTCGCGACGATATCGACGCCGGTCCCACAGACGTTCTCGACGATCACGTCACCGAGTTCGACCGGGGCTGTAACTTCGACGGCAGCGATTTCTTCCATCGCAGCCTCGAGCTGGCCTTTCGGTAGTGGTTCGGCCGATTTCACCGGTACGAGCGGCAGTATCCCGCCCTTGACGCGCGCCGTCGTCGGCAAGGTTCGAGTCGGGTTGCGGTACTCCTCTTTGGCGTATTCCTCACCCGCTGGGCAGGTCGCCCCGTTGATCGAGAGGATCTCTCCGTCTTCGACTTCTAGGTCGATGTCACAGCCCAGTGGGCAGCTGATACACGTAATTTCGACAGTTTCAGTCATGCTTGCTCCCGTGGAACGACGTCTAGTTCGAGCCGTGGCTCGGGCAGTGCTGCGAGCGTCTCGCTGTCGACGTTGAACGTGATCATCTCACCGGGTTCGGCCCGACGGTGGAAGTCACGGGCCAGTTGCTCACCGCCCGACGAGAGCGTGACGAACACTTCCTCCATCGGTGCGTGCACACGCATATACAGCGGGAGTTCCTCGCGGTCCGGATCGACTGTCGAGATCCGGTCCGGGACCACGTAGCTGAGTTTGTCGGTCTTCTCGACTATGATCGGCTCATCGCGAGTCTCGACGCGGTTCTGCAGCGACCGAGCGGCGCTGCGGCCGGCGATCATACTCTCTTCGGTCACCCAATCGACCAGGTCGTGAACGTGTAGTACGTTCCCGCAGGCGTAGATATCCTCCACGTTGGTTTCGCGAGTCTCGTCGACGATGGGCCCGCCCGTCACCGGGTGCAAATCCACGCCAGCGTCGACCGACAGTTCGTTCTCAGGGATCAGTCCTACCGAGAGCAACACTGTATCACACTCGATCTCATACTCCGTGCCCGGTATCGGCTCGAAGTCGTCACCGACTTCCTGGACAGTCACACTTTCGACTCGGTCGGTTCCGTTGATCTCGGTGATCGTCTGTTGTTTGCGCAGCGGGATATCGAAGTCCTCCAGACACTGGACGACGTTGCGGGTCAACCCGCCGGTGTAGGGCATAATCTCGATTACTGCCTCCACATCGGCCCCCTCCAGATGCATCCGACGAGCCATAATGAGCCCGATGTCGCCCGAGCCGAGAATGACGGCTTTCTCGCCGGGGAGTTTGCCCTCCATATTGATGAATCGCTGGGCGGTCCCGGCAGTGTACACCCCCGCTGGACGCGATCCAGGGATGTCGAGCGCGTCACGGGTCCGCTCGCGACATCCCATCGCGAGGATGACTTTCTCGGCGTCCAGTTCGGTCATCCCGTCCTCGTCGTTGACGGCGTAGACGGTCCGGTCGTGCGTGACTTCGAGTACCATCGTCTCCAGACGGATGTCAACGCCCCGCTCGGCGACACTCTCGATGAACTCCTGGGCGTACTCCGGTCCAGTGAGTTCCTCGTCGAAGTAGTGAATCCCGAACCCGTTGTGGATGCACTGCTGGAGGATCCCACCGAGTTCGAAATCCCGCTCGAGGATCACGATGTCCTCGACGCCCTCGTCGTAGGCGGCCTGCGCGGCCGCGAGTCCGGCGGGTCCGCCACCGACCACGACCAGATCGTGTTCCTCTCGGTCCATCGCGTCTGTCGTGCTCGTCACCGCCTGGCGACTCTCAGTCATCGGCGTTCACCTCCGAGCGCTGCTCCGCCCGTTCCAGCAGTGGCTCTTTAATCTCGTCGGTCAGTAGCTCCGACCCCTCGCCTTCGAGCTTGACGTCGGTCATCGGAATGCCCAGCTCTTCGGAGAGAATCTCGACAACGCGTGGGCCACAGAACCCGCCCTGACACCGCCCGGCGCCGGGCCGAACCCGGCGCTTGATTGCATTGACGGTCTTGGCTGGAACTGGCTGGTTGATGGCGTCGCGGATCTCGCCCTCCGTGACGGTCTCGCAGCGACAGATGATCTGTCCGTAGGCCTCGTCTTCCTCAATCAGCGCCGCGCGTTCCTCGTGGCTCATATGCCGGACCTTTGGTGGCCCGCTGTAATTGGGATCAAAGGTCGGATCCTCCTCGAGGTCGCCGCGGAGCTCCTCGACCAGATCGACCACCAGTTCCGCCGTTGCCGGGGCAGAGGCCAGTCCCGGCGACTGGATTCCGGCGGCGTTTATAAAGCCTGGCACCGCCTCTTCGATCTGGATCCGGAAATCGCCGGTCTCCTTGATCGCCGGCCGTAACCCAGCAAACTCCTTGATCACGTCGTCTTTCGTGAGCTCCGGCACGGTCTCCTGTGCACCCGACAGGACTTCGTCCAACCCCTCTCGGGTCGTCGCCTTGTCGCGTTTGTCGTCGATCTCCTGGGCGTTGGGGCCGATCAACACGTTGCCCTCGTCTGTCGGAGTCACGACGATCCCTTTCGTGACTTCCGTCGGAACGGGGAAAATCGTGGTCTGGACGTCGACGTCGAACTGCTTGTCATAGAGGTAATACTCCCCGCGTCGGGGTGTAATCTCGAAGTCATCAACGCCAACCATCGCAGATATTTCGTCGGCGTACAGCCCGGCCGCGTTGATCACAGTCTCGGCGTCGATCTCACCTCTTGCGGTTTCGACGGTAAACCCGCCGGCAGTCTTCGTGATATCGGTCACTTCGGCTTCGAGTTCGATGCTTGCTCCGTTCTCGACGGCGTTGTTCGCGAACCCCACAGTGAGTTCGAAGGGATTGACGATGCCGGCCGTCGGGGCCCACAGAGCGGCGACGGCATCATCGGTCAGATGCGGTTCCTTCTCGAGGAGCCGCTCACGTTCGAGAATCTCCAGTCCGTCGACGCCGTTGTCCTGTCCCTTCGCGAGCAGTTCCTCGAGCTTCGGCCGTTCGCTCTCGTCGGTCGCGACGACCATCGCCCCTCGCCACTCGATCGGGACGTCCAGTTCGTGCTGGATGCGTTCGTGGTATAACTCGTTGCCACGAACGTTCAGCCGCCCTTTCTGCTTGTTCGGATCGGCATTGAAGCCGGCGTGGATCAAAGCGGTGTTTGACTTGCTCGTCCCGGTACAGACGTCGGGGGATTTCTCCACCAGCACGACGTCGAGTTGATACCGCGACAGTTCTCGTGCGATAGCCGTCCCAGTCACCCCGCCGCCGACAATCAATATGTCCGTTTGTGATTGCATATTGTATGCTCCGAGCGACGCTCCGCCAGGTCGGACCAACGTGGCGATGCCATCCATAGCCGCCGCAGCGTCGCTACTCTGGGTGAACTAACGGTATCGACAGTAAATTCTTTATCGACGATTCCCAGAAACCAGTAAACAATTGTCTCGGACCGGGAACAAACCGTCTACGGGCAGGTCGTGGTCTGAGGTACGAACGTCGAGCCCACTCCTCAGGCCAGGTGACCGGCAACTGTTTCCAGTGCGCCATCGAGCACGGCGTCTCGTCGGCCAGCGAGGAATGCGATCTGCTGGGAGCGGCTGCTCTGTGCCTCGACGCCACCGTCTGGTACCGCTTCGGCGATTTCGGCTGCGACTGACCGCACGTCGAGTGCGTGCTCGCTCCGAAGGTGGAGGTCGTCCTCGCCGATTCCGACGATTGCGTCGACATCGCCGCGTAGCCGTCGGAGCAGTTCGTCGAGCAGCAGCGTCTCCGGCGGGAAGTCAAAGCGATGGGTGAACGCCTCGGTGTCGAGGACGGCGACTTCGATCCCGTCGACTGTCTGGCGGTCGACGTTGGCCTCGGCGGTCTCGATGGCCGTCTCTAGCTTCGAGCGGAACTGCTCGCTGACGTGGCCTGCGAGTCCGCGCGCCTCGTCGTCGGCAACGTCGCTCGCTCGCCCCGCAAACAGCAGGTCTGCGATCAACTGTCGTTTGTCCTCGTAGGACTGGTAGTACGCCTCCAGCGCCACGGCGTCTCGAATATCCGCAAGTGTGTCGGTCTCGTAGCCTGCCTGTTCTGCGGCTTCGGCGTACGCTTCGGGTGGCTCCTCCCAGAAGCTCACTGCCGGCAGGTGTCGCAGGTCCTCTCGGACGGCTTCGTTGACGTGTGTTGCGACGTTAGCCGCGATTGCCGCTGTCGTCGGTCCGTCGAGTTGGCCATCAACAGTGGTCAGCGTCGCGGGGTCGGCGTCGGGGCTGACGACCGTCTCGACTTCGTCGGTAATCTCCTGCTCGGCGACGGTATCGATCACCACGCGCGGCGCATCGTAGACATCGAGGAACTCCAGGCCGTCCAGCGACTCGCGTGTGCCACCGACTGCGACGAACACGTATAGCGGCAGTTGTTCGTCGTGTCGCTCGCGGTTGCCGAGCATCGTGGTAACGTCTTTTGTCGCATCACCCATTTCGTAGACGTCCCCTTCGAGCGGACGACGGTCGAAGTAATGATATTCCGCGTCCGAACGGGAGTGTTCTTCGCGGATCAGCGGCAGCGTCGCCCGCTCGATGGCTGCGCCGGCGACGTAGCCGTCAGCGGTCGCGCTGTGTCGGACGATGACCGGTCGTTCCTCGAAGACGGCACGCCGAATCTCTCCGGCCGCATCGCGGAGCGACTCCGACAGATTCGACAGCGTCTCGTCTTCAGCGAGCAGGTCTAGCGCGTCAGGTCGGGCCTTCTCTGTCAGTGCCGTCTCCATTCGCTCGCGAACCGTTTCGCGCTCGTCGTCTTCGAGTGCCGTGAGTCGCTCGGTCTCGACCTGCAGTTCTCCGCGGCGCTCGCGGACCTCACCGGCCAAGCGCACGATGTCGTCCTCGCCGACGTCCGGATACGCACGGACGCCTGCCTCTTCGAAGGCCGCACAGTCGACCGTTCCGGTGCCGTCTGTGAGCTCGAACACCGTCGGTCCGCTGGTCTGGCGTGCACTCTCGATTCGCCCCGCCAGTCGCACTGTCTCGCCAATGCGGTCCTCGAGGGAGTCGACAGTCACGAGCGGCGCCTCGCCGGACTCCTCGGACTCGACTGTCTCGGTGTCCTCGGCTGCGGTTCGCGTCTCGCCTGCCTCGGGACCGTCCGAATCAGCCTCTCGCGTCCGGACCTCACCCGCTTCTGGGCGGTCGGACGGTTCGTCGCTCTGTGCCGATTGTGTCTCCGCTGACGTGTCGGACGGCGCGTCCGCGGTCGTCTCCGAGGTGTCACCCGCGTCCGATTCGGTCCCGCCGATCTCCTCGGGCTGTTTCGGCTCGTCGAATGCGGGGTCGTCGATCAGCTTCCCGCGGAACTCCCGATCAGACTGGCGAATCGACCAGCCGAGATCGACGTTACCGTTGTCTCTGACGTTTTTCACCTGGACGTAGACCGTGTCACCCGGCTCCCATTCGAGATTGTCAAGTCGACTGTCTAGCTCGCTTTCGTGGAGCAGCCCCGTCACGCTGTCGCCGACGTCGACGAAGACGCCGAACTCGGCGAACCCGTCGACCGTCCCTTTGTAGTACCGCTCGGATGTCAACTGGTCGGGACTCGATCCTCGAAACTCGAATGCGACGTCCTCTTGGTGAATGTCGCAGATCTTACCGTCAACAGATTTGCCGCAAATGATGCACGAACCCATTGATCTGATCAAATGCACCCGGATTAAAACTGTTGTCGAATCAGTTCCGTCCATCGGCCGGTCCGACCGTTCAGAACGCGAGTAACTCGACCGACGAACCGAGGATGGTGTTCGCGGCCTCGAACCCGCGGAAGCCGTACCCGAATCCGACTGCAGCCGTTGGGATCGCAGCTACGGCTGCCCGCCGATAGCTCGTCTCGTGGACGACAGCGAGCCCAACGACCAGCAACACGAACCCGTACACCGTGCACAGCAGTCTCACTGCCGGCACCGGGACACCGGCGACGACACACGGCGCGCTCGCGTACGCAAGCACCTGGACAGTTTCGCTGACGCCTGCCCGATCGGGAACCAGTGCCCTCAGGACGAGCACTTGCAGCGCGACCAGCAGGTGTAACGCGACCGGCGCCAGAAGTATCACCGTCAGCGACAACGCCAACACTGGGCCAGCGATCGGATGACTTCCGACTGCGGGTGCGGCGTCGGCGAGTACGTATCGACCCCCTTCCGCAAACAACACAACACCCATCAGGAAAAACAGCCCCGGAGCCTGATCCGCCGGGGCGACGCCTGCCTGGAAGAACCGTCGCGGTGCCGTCAAGACTTCGAACCAGGCGCGAGCGACTGCTCGCGGACCTCGGTCGCGTCCACCGTCCGGGTCGTCGATCCACTGTGTCACACCTTGTCGTTGAATCGGCGGTGATTTGTCCGTTTGGAAACCGGCCGATCGCTCGTGAGGGCGATGGACCGTTCCGTCAATTACCTGCCTTCGACACAGTCGATCGCGTTCTCACGGCCGCGAAATCAATCGTCAGCGCCGACGTTTTCCTCGCTCTCGAACGACGGCGGTTCGGAGCCGATGTTCGCGTACTGGACACTATCTTCGCCCAGCCGTGCCACTCGCTCCTCCAGCTCGTCGTCCACGAATCCGCCGTTTTCGATCGCGTTGCCGGCTCGCGGCACGGCCGCCTGGTGCGGGAGTACCCAACAGTCGAGCGCGCGACAGGCCGACCGCAGGTGATCCAGTGCGGTGATCGGGAACGAACCGCCGGCGACCGCGAGCAGTCCCACGGTCTTTTTCTCGAACTCGTCGAACCCACAGTAGTCCAGCGCGTTCTTCAGCGGC
>Ga0207850_100222_pt1 | contig 48897 bp, 48 predicted proteins | sample 23E2SouthBayCA_FD_187746 | JGI IMG/M metagenome (GOLD analysis project Ga0207850, IMG submission 187746) | Aerobic enrichment media microbial communities from Eden Landing Ponds, California, USA - A23 E3 (3) (SPAdes) | ecosystem: Environmental > Aquatic > Marine > Unclassified | place...
GAAGCGGTTGGTGGCGGCGATGATGCGGATGTCGCCGCGCTCGTCGAAGCCGTCCATCTCCGAGAGCAGCTGCATCATCGTGCGCTGGACCTCGGCGTCGCCGGACGTCTTCGAGTCCGTGCGCTTCGAGGCGATGGCGTCGATCTCGTCGATGAAGACGACGGCCGGCTCGTGGTCGCGGGCGACCTGGAAGAGGTCGCGGACGAGCTTCGCGCCCTCGCCGATGAACTTGTGGACGAGCTCGCTGCCGGCCATCTTGATGAAGGTGGCGTCGGTCTGTTTCGCGACGGCCTTCGCCATCAGCGTCTTCCCGGTGCCCGGCGGGCCGTGCAGGAGCACGCCGCTCGGCGGGTCGATGCCCACGGTCTCGAACAGCTCGGGGTTCTTCATCGGGAGCTCGACGGTCTCCCGGACCTCCCGGAGCTGGTCGTCGAGGCCGCCGACGTCCTCGTAGCCGACGTCGGGGGACTGCTCGACTTCCATGACGCGGGCGCGGACGTCCGCCTCGTCGTCCAGCCGGCGGACGACGGACAGCGAGTTGTTGACGGCCACGCGGGCGCCCGGTTCGAGGTCCTCGCGGAGTTCGTCCGTGACCTCGGTGAGGGCCTCCTGGTTGTTGCCGTGTTGCTTGATCACGGCGCCCTCGTCGTTCAGCTCCTGGACGGTCGCGATGAACAGCGGGGACTGCTTGAGCTTCTTGTTCTCGTGAGAGAGCCGCTCGAGTTTCTGCTGGTACTTGTTGTTCTCTGCGTTGGCGTCGAGCAGCCGGTCGCGCATCTCCTCGTTCTCCTCTTCGAGGGTAGAGAGTTGCTCCTCTAGCGCCTCGAGTTTCTCCTGCTGAGAGGCGCTGTCGTCGTAGGGGAGCTCCACGTCCTCGACGGTGTCGGTCATCACACCGAGGTAGGTCGCTGCCGCACAAGAGGCTTCGGGTGGTCGTACCCCACCCGAACGAGATTACTAATGCGCATCTTCAATTCCGGAACAATTATGCCAGTGCATTCAGTATCGGTGGGTATGAGCGCGACAGCCATCGACGCCGACACCGTGGAAGCACTCGAAGACCTGCCGCCGAGCGCGAAGCTCGTCGCGAAGGTCCTGGAGTACAACGACACGCTCTCCCAGAGCGAACTCGCCGAGGAGACGCTGCTTCCCGACCGCACGGTGCGCTACGCGCTCACCCGCCTCGAGGAACAGGACGTCGTCGAGTCCCGCTTCTCGTTCTCGGACGCCCGCAAGCGCCTCTACACGCTGACCTGACCCGGCCGCCGCCCTCCGCGACAGTCGAGCCGACTCAGCGGCCGCCCAGACTCCCCGCGCTCGCCGTTTCCCGTTGCTCGCTCTCGAACAGTCTCTGCCACGCGCACTTCCCGGCGCGCCGAGCGCCGAAGCTTTATCCGACGTACCGCTACACTCTGGCAGTACATGGCTCGCGTCATCCACACGGGGGACACCCACCTCGGGTACCGCCAGTACCACGCCCCCGAGCGCAGACAGGACTTCCTCGACGCCTTCCGGGCGGTCGTCGAGGCCGCCGTCGCCGAGGACGTCGACGCCGTCGTCCACGCCGGCGACCTCTACCACGACCGACAGCCCGGTCTCCGGGACATCCTCGACACCATCTCGGTGCTGCGCCCGCTCCGGGACGCCGACATCCCGTTCCTCGCCGTCGTCGGCAACCACGAGGGCACCCGGGACGCCCAGTGGCTCGACCTCTTCGAGACCCTGGGCCTCGCCGAACGCCTCGGGGACTCGCCCCGACGGGTCGAGGACACCGCCTTCTACGGCCTCGACTACGTCCCCGAGTCGAAGCGCGACGACCTCGACTACGAGTTCGACGCCCACGACGCCGACCACGCGGCACTGGTCTCCCACGGCCTGTTCACGCCGTTCCCGCACGCCGACTGGGACCTCGACGTCGTCCTGCGCGAGTCGACGGTCGACTTCGACGCCGTCCTGCTCGGCGACAACCACACCGCAGACACCGCCCAGGTCGACGACACCTGGGTGACCTACTGCGGGTCGACCGAGCGCGCGAGCGCGAGCGAACGCGACCCCCGCGGCTACAACGTCGTCGAATTCGACGAGGAGGTCGCCATCTCCCGGAAGGGCATCGACACCCGCGAGTTCGTGTTCGTGGACGTCGAACTGGGCTCCGAGGACGGCACGGCGTTCGTCCAGGAGCGCCTCCGGGAGCACGACCTCACGGACGCCGTCGTCGTCGTCACCGTCGAGGGCGACGGCGAGAACGTCACGCCCGCGGAAATCGAGCGCTTCGGCGACGACCACGGGGCGCTCCTCACGCGCGTGAACGACCGCCGCGAGGTCGACAGCGAGACCGACGTCGAGGTGTCGTTCGCCGACCCCGACGACGCCGTCCGGGAGCGCGTCCGCGAGATGGGGCTCAGCGAGCCGGCGCTCGACGTGGACCAGACGGTTCGGGACGCCACTGTCGCCGACGCCAACGTCCGCGAGCGGGTGAAGCAGCGCGCCGAGGCGGTCCTCGAGGGCGACGACGGCGGCCTCGACGCTGGGAGCGACGAGGACGAAACGAGTGCGACTGACTCCGGTACAGCGGCGGGGGCCGACGCCGACGACGACTCCCAGACCGCCACCATGGAGGACTTCCTGTGAAATTCACTCGCCTGTCCCTTCGGAACTTCAAGTGCTACGAGGACGCCGACGTCACCCTCGACCGCGGGGTGACGGTCATCCACGGGCTGAACGGTAGCGGGAAGTCCAGCCTGCTGGAGGCGTGTTTCTTCGCGCTGTACGGCGCCGGCGCGCTCGACAAGACCCTCGACGAGGTCGTGACCATCGGCGAGGAGGAGGCCGAGATCGACCTATGGTTCGAGCACGCGGGCGGCGACTTCCACGTCCACCGGCGCGTGCGGTACACCGGCGACCGCGCGACGACCGCGGACTGCGTGCTGGAGACGCCCTCCGGACAGGTCGAGGGCGCCCGGGACGTGGCGGCCCACGTCGCCGACCTGCTGCGCATGGACGCCGAGGCGTTCGTGAACTGCGCGTACGTCCGGCAGGGCGAGGTGAACAAGCTCATCAACGCCTCGCCGAGCACGCGCCAGGACATGATCGACGACCTCCTCCAGCTCGGGAAACTCGAAGACTACCGGCAGCGAGCCGGCGACGCCCGCCTCGGCGTCGAGGACGTGAAGAGCAACGTCGAGGGGAAACTCGACCAGCTCGGCGACCAGATTGCGGAGAAGGAGGGCCGGAGCCCCCACGACCGGCTCGCGGCCCTGAAATCCGAGCTCGCCGAGGTGACCGAGGACGTCGAGAACTACGAGGCGCAGCGCGAGCGCGCCCGGGAGACCCTCGACGACGCCGAGGACGTCCTGGAGCGCTACGAGGAGAAACGCGAGGAACTCGAAGACGTGACCGAGACGATCGAAGAGGTCCGAGAGGCCGTCGCCGAGGCCGAGAGCGAGCGCGAGGACCTCGCCGACCGCAGCAGCGAGCACCGCGAGCGCGCGAGCGACCTCGACGACGAGGCCGCCGAGCTCGCAGCCGAGGCCGGCCTCGACGACCCCGACGCGGACGACGCGGCGGCCGAGCGCGAGGCCGTCGAGACAGAGCGCGAGGGCGTGACCGAGCAGGTGAGCGAGGTGGCCCCGGCGGCGTCGCGGCTCTCCGAGCAGGCGGACGGCGCCGCGGAGCGCGCCGACGACCTCGAAGAGCGCGCCGAATCCCTGCGCGAGGAGGCCGACGACCTCGCCGCCGAAGCCGACGAGGCCGACGGCGAGCGCGAGGCCGCCGTCGAGCGCATCGAGGAACTGGACGAGAAAATCGCCGACGCGAAGGCGGCGTTCGAGGGCGCGCCGGTCGACTTCGGCGACGCCGAGGCGTTCCTGGCCGACGCCGAGAGCGAGCGCGCGGACCTCCGCGAGCAGCGCGAGGCGCTCCGCGCGGACCTCCAGTCCGCCGAGGACCGCGTCGCCGAGGCCGAGGAACTGCTGGAGGAGGGGAAGTGTCCCGAGTGCGGGCAGCCGGTCGAGGGGTCCCCGCACGTCGAGAGCGTCGACGAGTACCGGGAGCGCGTCGCCGACCTGGAGGGCGACCTCGACGCCGTCGAGCGCGACCTCGAAGACGCGACCGAGCGCGTCGACCGCGCGGAGTCCCTCGTGGACGCCGAACGCGTGGTCCCGGACCTCGAACGGAACCGCGACCTCGCCGCCGAGCGCCGCGAGGAGAAAGCCGACGCCGCAGAGGCGAAGCGCGAGCAGGCCACCGAGAAACGCGAGCGCGCCGAGGAACTCGCCGAGGAGTCCGCAGAGGCCCGCGAAGAGGCCGAGTCGAAGCGGGAGCGGGAGACCGAGAAACGCGAGACGCTTGCGGATTTGAACGCCGAGCAGACCGAACTGAAGCAGCGACTGGCGGTCCTCGACGAACTCGTCGACGTTCTGACGGACGCCGCGGAGCACCGGACGGAGGCCGAGCGGCTGTCGGAGAGACGCGAGTCGCTGGCCGACCAGAACGAGGAGCGCCGCGACCGGCTCTCCGACTTGCGGGACCGCAAGCGCGACCTCGAGGAAGAGTTCGACGAGGACCGCGTTCAGGCCGCCCGCGACGACAAGGCCCGCGCCGAGGACTACCTGGCGGACGTGGAGCCGGAACTGGAGTCGCTGCGCGAGGAGCGCGACGAGCTTCAGGCGAACGTCGGGGCCGCCGAGAACGCCATCGAGGAACTGGAGGCGCTGCGCGAGGAGCGCGAGCGCGTGCAGTCCCGCTACGAGGACCTGCAGGCGCTCCACGACGAGGTCTCGGAGCTGGAGTCGACGTACGGCGAGCTCCGGGCCGAGCTCCGCCAGCAGAACGTCTCGAAGCTCGAACGCCTGTTGAACGAGACGTTCGAGCTGGTCTACCAGAACGACTCGTACGCCCGCATCGAGCTCTCCGGCGAGTACGAGCTCACGGTCTACCAGAAGGACGGCGAGCCCCTGGAGCCCGAGCAGCTCTCGGGCGGGGAGCGCGCGCTGTTCAACCTCAGCCTGCGGACCGCCATCTACCGGCTGCTCGCGGAGGGCATCGAGGGGGAGGCGCCGCTGCCGCCGCTCATTCTCGACGAACCGACCGTCTTCCTCGACTCCGGGCACGTCTCGCAGCTCGTGGAGCTCGTGGAGTCGATGCGGAAACTCGGCGTCGAACAGATCGTGGTCGTGAGCCACGACGACGAGCTCGTGGACGCCGCCGACGACGTGGTGCGCGTCGAGAAAGACGCCACGTCCAATCGCTCCCGGGTGGTGCGCGGCGAGACTGTCCCAGCCTCTGAGTAGTGCCGGAAGGTTCTCACGGGTAGCGGACAAGTGGCCACCATGTCGACGAGTCAGGGCACGTCCTCGGGCACCGAGACGACAGGGGGCACGGAACAGGATATCGGCCGGGCGGCACTCCGGCGGCTGCTGGTTCTCGGCGGTGTGTTAGCGCTTTCGGGCGCGGGTCTCGGCGTCGCGGGCGTCGCGGCGTCGATGCCGCTCGTGTGGGCGCTCGGCATCGGGGCGTCGGCGGTGTCGGTGTCCGTGCTGGCGGTGACCGGCTACCACGGCCGCGCTCAGTCGGTCTGACGGAGCGCGTCGACGCCGTCGCGGCCGGCGTCGGTGAGTTCGTAGGCGCGCTCGCCGGCGACAGTCGTCTCGGCGAGCAGTCCCGCCGCACGGAGTTCGGTGACGGCGCCGAGGAAGTCGCTCTCGCAGGCCGCGGACTCGCCCAGCAGCGCCCGCACCGGCCGGGGGCCGTCGTCGGCGAGCGAGACGAGGAGGCCGACCTGCCAGTCCTCGTGGCAGGCGCGCAGAATCCGGCGGGCTGACTCGGGGACTGCCCGGGCGAGCGCCTCGAAGGGGGACTCGCCGCCGGTCGGTTCGAGGTCGTCGTTCGGGCGGAACGTCTCCTCGCCGGTCTCCGGGTCGCGGACGCGGCTGCTCTCGCTGCTCTGCTTGAGGAGGACCCAGCGCCGGTCGTCGTCGTCGACTACCGTCCGCATGGCCGAGTCGAGGCCGTCGACGTCGTTAGTCCTTCCGGCTGTAGACGCGGTACTTGTAGAACCCGTAGATGGAGAGGACGGCGCCGGCGGCGAGCAGGCTGCCGCCGACGTCCCAGTCGCCCTCGAAGCCGACGAGCATCGCGCCGACGCTGAGCGCGCCGAGCGCGACGTTGAACACGAGTACGAGTGACCAGAACTTTCGCCTGAGCTCGGTGCTGGCGGCGGACTCGTCGGGGATGTCGATGGAGGGCGCCAGCTCCTGCTCGGCTTCAGTTTCCTCGTCAGCGAACGGTACGTCGTCTAGCACGCGAGAAACTGCGTGGTGCGGGAGGAAAGCGTTACTGGTTCTAGAGGGCGTCGCCCAGTGGCACTGCGTTCGTGCCTTTGAGCCACGCGAGCGGATTATCCGCGTCGTAGAGTACGACCCCGTCGTCTGTGTCGTAGGCTTCGACGCTGTCTCGTGCGTCGTCACCCTCGGGCAGCTGTGGGACGTCGTTGTGGCGATGCCGGTCGCCCGCTGCGTGGTCTGTCACGTCTGTCACCTCGAAGTGTGGTAAGTAATCACATGGTATAAGCCTTCTCCCCGTGTCCGAATCTGCCGCGTCGAAGGGCGAGCTTTTAGGGGAGACGGACGAATCCGGGGACAATGGGAAACACCGAGCTCTCCGAGTTCATGCACGAGAGCGACGGGAGCGGCGGTAACGGCCCCGGCGAGGAGACGGTCCGCGCGGAGGCCGAGGTCGTCGCCGGTGACGCCGACCCCGTGGTGAACGAGGTGCTGACGGCGGAGCAGGACGCGCTGCCGGACGCCGACGGCGAAGTCGAACTGATGGTGACGCAGGTCGACTACACCGTCGAGGGGTCCGGGGACCGCGAGCGGCCGGTCCTGCACGTCTTCGGTCGCACGGCCGACAACGACGCCGAGCACGTCCGCGTCCACGGCTTCCGGCCGTACTTCTACGCGCCGACCGACACGCTCTCGGAGGACGCCCTCACCCGGGACGTAATCACGGGCACCGAGGACGGCTACGAATCCATCCGGGGCGAGGAACTGACCAAGGTGTTCGGCCGGACCCCGCGGGACGTCGGGAACATCCGCGACGAGTTCGAGCACTACGAGGCGGACATCCTGTTCCCGAACCGCCTGCTCATCGACAAGGACATCACCGAGGGCGTCAGGGTGCCGGACCGGCGTGCCGACGACGGCGCCGTCTACGTCCACCACGACGAGGTCGCGGCCTGCGAGGTCGCGGCCGACCTGCGCGTGAACACGTTCGACATCGAGGTCGACGACCGCAACGGCTTCCCCGAGGATGGGGAGGAACCCGTGGTCTGCCTGACCAGCCACGACAGCTACCGCGACGAGTACGTCGCCTGGCTGTACACGGCCCCCGACGCCACCGTCGAGAGCCCCGAGGACGTGCCGGGCTACGACCCGCTCACCGACGACTTCGACGTCGACGTCCGGGTGTTCGACAGCGAGGAGGCGATGCACGACGCCTTCCTCGCCTACGTCGAGGAGACGGACCCCGACGTGCTGACTGGCTGGAACTTCGACGACTTCGACGCGCCGTACCTCATCGACCGGCTGGACGAACTCGACCCCCGCACCGACCACGACCTCGACTCCGACCGGCTCTCCCGCGTGAGCGAGGTCTGGACGTCGGGCTGGGGCGGCCCGAACGTGAAGGGCCGCGTCGTCTTCGACCTGCTGTATGCCTACCAGCGCACGAAGTACTCCGAACTCGACTCCTACCGGCTGGACGCCGTCGGCGAGCAGGAACTCGGCGTCGGGAAGGAGCGCTACCCGGGCGACATCGGTGACCTCTGGGAGGACGACCCCGAGCGGCTCCTGGAGTACAACCTCCGGGACGTCGAACTCTGCGTCGAGATCGACCGCAAGCAGTCCATCGTGGCGTTCTGGGACGAGGCCCGCAAGCTGGTGGGCTGCAAGCTCGAAGACGCCACGACGCCCGGCGACGCGGTGGACATGTACGTCCTGCACAAGGCCTACGGGAACTTCGTGCTGCCGTCGAAGGGCCAACAGGAGGCCGAGGAGTTCGAGGGCGGCGCCGTCTTCGACCCCATCACGGGCGTCCGGGAGAACGTCTCCGTGCTGGACCTGAAGAGCCTCTACCCGATGTCGATGGTGACCATCAACGCCAGCCCGGAGACGAAAGTCGACCCCGAGGCGTTCGACGGGGAGACCTACCAGACGCCGACGGGCGTCCACTTCCGGAAGGAACCAGATGGAATCATCCGGGAGATGGTCGACGAGCTCCTCACCGAGCGCGAGGACAAGAAGGCGCTGCGGGACGACCACGACCCGGACAGCGAGGACTACGAGCGCTACGACCGCCAGCAGGCCGCGGTGAAGGTCATCATGAACAGCCTCTACGGCGTGTTCGGCTGGGACCGCTTCCGGCTGTACGACCGCGCGATGAGCGCGGGCGTCACCTCCACGAACCGGGAAGTCATCTCCTTCACCGAGGAGGCCGCCGAGGACTTCGGCTACGAGGTCGCGTACGGTGACACCGACTCGGTGATGCTCGAACTCGGCGGCGGGATGACCAAAGCGGAGGCCATCGAGGAGTCCTTCGACATCGAGGACCACATCAACGCCGCCTACGACGAGTTCGCCCGCGAGCGACTGAACGCCGACGACCACCGCTTCCAGATCGAGTTCGAGAAGCTCTACCGGCGGTTCTTCCAGGCGGGCAAGAAGAAGCGCTACGCCGGCCACATCGTCTGGAAGGAGGGCAAGGACGTCGACGACGTCGACATCACCGGCTTCGAGTACCAGCGCTCGGACATCGCGCCCATCACGAAGCGCGTCCAGAAGGAGGTCATCGACCTCGTGGTTCGGGAGGGCGACGTGGACGGCGTCGAGGACTACGTCCACGGCGTTATCGAGGACTTCCGCGACGGCGACGTGGACCTCGACGACATCGGCATCCCGGGCGGCATCGGCAAGCGCCTGGACAACTACGACACCGACACCGCGCAGGTGCGGGGCGCGAAGTACGCGAACCTCCTGCTCGGCACGAACTTCGACCGCGGGTCGAAGCCGAAACGGCTCTACCTCGCGAAGGTCCACCCCGAGTTCTTCCGGGGATTCGAGGCAGACCACCCGGGCGCCGACGACGACCCCCTGTACATCGAGTTCAAGCGCGACCCGGACGTCATCTGCTACGAGTACGCCGACCAGATTCCCGAGGAGTTCGCGGTCGACTACGACAAGATGCTGGACAAGACCCTGAAGGGCCCCATCGAGCGCATCCTCGAGGCCCTGAACATCTCCTGGGACGAGGTGAAGTCCGGCCAGACGCAGACCGGGCTCGGCAGCTTCACGTAGCGCCCGAGCGCGCCGCCCGGCCGCCGTTCAGAAGTGCGAGAACTTGTCCTGCCGGTAGACGTCGATTTCGCTCGCGGTCGCTGGTGCGTCCGTCGTCGCGGCGAACGCGATGGCGTCGGCGACGTCCTCGGGCTCGCAGACCTCGCCCTCGTCGAAGGCGTCCTCGAAGGCCGTGCCGTCGGTCTCGTTGAAGCGGGTGCGGACTTCGCTGGGATTGACGACGGTGACGGCGACGCCGTCGTCGCCGTAGCGGGCTTCGACGCTGTGCGCGAACCCCCGCGTCCACCACTTCGTCGCGGCGTAGACCGGATTGAACGGTCGGGGGTACTGGCCGGCGAAGCTCCCGACGAAGACGAGGTTGCCCTCGGACGCCTGGAGGTGCGGGAGTGCGGCGCGAGTCGTGTAGAACATCCCGTCGCAGTTCACGCGCATCATCTCGTGGTACTGGTCGTCGGTCATCTCGACGGGACCCTCGCCGCGCGCGAGGCCGGCGTTGTTCACGAGGACGTCGACGCCGCCGTACTCGTCGACGGTGGCGTCGACGAGCGCGTCGACGGCGTCTCGGTCGGTGACGTCCGTCGGAACGACGTGCGCGTCGACGCCGTGGGTGTCTGCGAGGTCGTCGGCGACGCCCCGCAGGCGGTCCTCGCTGCGGGCGGCGAGGACGAGGTTCGCGCCCTCGCTGGCGAGTGCGTGGGCGGTCGCTTCACCGATACCGCTGCTCGCGCCGGTGACGACGGCGGCGTCGCCGTCGAGGGGTCTCTGAGCCATGTCTGGAGCGTCACGCCGGAGGGGCTTGATGGTTCGCCCAGCGAACAGTTATGCCGGCTGCGAACGTACGACAAACCGTACCAATGTCGGGCAAGCAACTGCTGATGGTGACCGGTGACTTCACCGAAGACTACGAGACGATGGTGCCGTTCCAGGCGCTGCAAGCGGTCGGCCACGAGGTCCACGCCGTCTGCCCCGAGAAGGCGGCGGGGGAGACGGTCAAGACGGCCATCCACGACTTCCGCGGCGACCAGACGTACCTCGAGGAGCGCGGCCACGACTTCGAGTTGACCGCGACACTCGACGACATCGACCCAGCGGACTACGACGGCCTCGTCGTGCCAGGGGGCCGCGCGCCGGAGTACCTCCGCACGTACGACGAGGTCATCGAGACGGTCCAGCACTTCTTCGAGGAGGACAAGCCCGTGGCGACGCTGTGTCACGGGCCACAGGTACTCGCGGCCGCCGACGTCCTCGACGGCTACGAGCTGACGTCGTATCCGGCGGTTCGGCCCGAGTGCGAGGCGGCCGGCTGCACGTGGGTCGACGAGGTGACGACGGACGGAAACCTCGTGACTGCGCAGGCCTGGCCCGACCACGCCGAGTGGATATCGCAGTTCCTCGACGTCCTCGGGACGCGGGTGGAACACGGCGACCCCGTCGTCGCCGACGACTGACGGAATTTTCCGATTCACAAATTCATTTTTCTTGTCCCGGAAGCAACGACAGTGAAATCCGCAACCGTTATAGGCCTCACGGGCATTGTTTAGGATGACCTAATCGATGGCTACGCTCCAACTCAACGACGTACACGCGGAAGTGGCTGAGGACGGCGGTGAGACGATTCTCGAAGGCGTGAACCTCGAGATTCCCTCCGGGGAGATTCACGCCCTCATGGGCCCCAACGGCTCCGGGAAGTCCACCACGGCGAAGGTTATCGCCGGCCACCCCGCCTACGACGTCACCGACGGCGAGGTACTGCTCACGCTCGAAGACGGCGACTTCGAGGGCGTCGAAGACGTCCCCGAGGACGAACGCACCTTCGACCTGCTGGAACTGGAGCCGAACGAGCGCGCCGCGCTCGGCATCTACCTCGGCTTCCAGTACCCCGCCGAAATCGAGGGCGTCACTCTCGTGAACTTCCTCCGCACGGCGCTCAACGCCAGCCTCGAAGAGCGCGACGAACTCCTCTTCGGCGAGGGCGACGAGGACGACGAGGACGCGGGCTACGAGAACTCCCCGATGGAGGGGCCCGCCGACGAGGGCGAGATCGGCGTCGCCGAGTTCCAGGAGCTGCTCTCCGAGAAGATGGAGCTGCTCGACATGGACGAGAAGTTCGCGAACCGCTACCTGAACGCGGGCTTCTCCGGCGGCGAGAAGAAGCAGAACGAGGTGCTCCAGGCCGCCATCCTCGAGCCGAGCATCGCCGTGCTCGACGAGATCGACTCCGGACTGGACATCGACCGCCTGCAGGACGTCTCGGAAGGCATCAACGCCCTCCGCGACGAGCAGGGCACCGGCATCCTCCAGATCACCCACTACCAGCGCATCCTCGACTACGTCGAGCCCGACCGCGTCCACATCATGCTCGACGGTGAGGTCGTCATGGAGGGCGACGCCGAACTCGCCGAGAAGCTCGAGGACGAGGGCTACGACTGGGTCCGCGAGCAGGTCTACGAGACCGCGTAACGGCCCCCGGATACGACCCCACCAACACACACCATGAGTTCCGAAGACATACAAGACACTGACACCGAGGCGCGCTTCGAGTTCAAGAAGGAGGAGGAGTCCGCCTTCGAGTCCGAGAAGGGCCTGACTGAGGAGACGATTCGCGTCATCTCCGAGGACAAAGACGAGCCCGACTGGATGCTCGAGCGCCGCCTCCGCGCACTCGAACAGTACAAGAAGATGCCGATGCCGACGGACTGGCCGGGCCAGCCGGACCTCTCCGAGCTCGACATCGAGGAGATCGTTCCGTACATCCGACCGGACGTCGACAAGCGCGAGGGCGTCGACGACTGGGACGACCTCCCCGAGAACATCCAGGACACCTTCGAGCAGCTGGGCATCCCCGAGGCGGAGCGCAACGCGCTCTCCGGCGTCGGCGCCCAGTACGAGTCGGAGGTCGTCTACCAGAACATGCAGGAGCGCTGGGAGGAGAAGGGCGTCGTCTTCTGCAACATGGACGAGGCCGTCCGGGAGTACCCGGAGCTCGTCAAGGAGCACTTCATGACGGACTGCGTGCCCGCCAGCGACAACAAGTTCGCTGCGCTCCACGGCGCGGTCTGGTCGGGCGGCAGCTTCGTGTACGTCCCCGAGGACGTCACGGTGAACATGCCCGTGCAGGCGTACTTCCGAATGAACTCCGAGGGGATGGGTCAGTTCGAGCACACGCTCATCATCGCGGAGAAGGGCTCCGAGGTCCACTACATCGAGGGCTGCTCGGCGCCGAAGTACGCGAGCCACAACCTCCACTCCGGCGGCGTCGAGGTGTACGTCGGCGAGGAGGCCCACGTGCAGTACTCGACCGTCCAGAACTGGTCGAAGAACACGTTCAACCTCAACACGAAGCGCGCCATCGTCGAGGAGAACGGCACGATGGAGTGGATCTCCGGCTCCATGGGGTCGAAGGCGACGATGCTGTACCCCTCGTCGATTCTGAAGGGCCGCGGCGCGACTGACAACCACATCACCATCGCGTTCGCGGGCGAGGGCCAGGACATCGACACCGGCGCGAAGGTCTACCACAACGCGCCGAACACGAAGTCCACCATCGAGTCGAAGTCCATCGCGAAGGACGGCGGCCGCACGAACTACCGCGGCCTCGTCCACATCGCGGACGGCGCCGAGGACTCGAAGACGAACGTCGAGTGTGACGCGCTGATGTTCGACAACGAGTCGACCAGCGACACCATGCCGTACATGGAGATCAACGAGTCGAAGGTGGACGTCGCCCACGAGGCGACCGTCGGGAAGATCGGCGACGAGGACGTCTTCTACCTCCAGAGCCGCGGCCTCGACGACGACGACGCCAAGCAGATGATCGTCTCCGGGTTCATCGAGCCGATCACGGAGGAGCTACCCATCGAGTACGCGGTCGAACTGAACCGCCTCATCGAGCTCGAGATGGAGGGGAGTCTCGGATAACATGAGCACGCAGCTACACAAGGACATCTCCGAAGAGACGGTACGCCAGCTCGCCGAGGAACGCGACGAGCCCGAGTGGCTCCTCGAGACGCGACTCGAGGCGCTCGAAGTGCTCGGCGACCTCGACTATCCGAGCGTCATCCAGACGCCGGGCCGCAAGTGGACGAACCTCGAGGACCTCGACTTCGAGGCGCTCGTCGACCCGCTCACGCAGACCGAGGACAAAGACCAGGTCGGCGCCGAGAACGCCCGCGTGGAGTCCTTCCACGACGCGCTCCAGGACGAGGACCTCGCGGAACTCGTCGAGGACCACTTCGGCGGCATCGTCGACCCGCAGCAGAACCGCCTGACGGCGCTGTCGACGGCGCTGTTCACGACCGGGACGGTCGTCTACGTCCCGGAGGGCGTCGACGCCGAGGACGTCACCATCCGGACGTCGATGAACTCGCGGTCGCTGTTCAACTACACGCTGGTCGTCACCGAGACGAACGCCTCCGCCACCATCCTGGAGCGCCAGGACACCGGCGACGAGGTCGAGGGCGAGCGCTACTACAGCGGCATCGTCGAAGTCGACGCCGGCGAGAACTCCTACGTGCAGTACGGGAGCCTGCAGGACTTCGACCAGCAGACGTACAACTACACCGTGAAGCGCGGCGACGCCGACACCTACAGCACGGTCAACTGGATCGAGGGTAACATCGGCAGCCGGCTGACGAAGACCGGCGTGGCCACGGAACTCAACGGCGACGGCAGCGAGACGAAGATCGTCGGCGCGTTCTTCGGCCACGACGACCAGCACTTCGACCTCGACGCGAAGGTCTGGCACCGGGCCGAACACACGACCGCCGACCTCGTGACTCGCGGCGTCATCGACGACGAGGCCCGCAGCGTCTACGAGGGCGTCCAGGACGTCGGCAGTGACGCCTGGGACACGTCGAGCTACCAGCGCGAGAACACGCTGATGTTGAGCGACGAGAGCGAGGCCGACGCCTCCCCGAAGCTCATCATCAACAACCACGACACCGAGGCGTCGCACTCGGCGACCGTCGGTCAGGTCGACCAGGAGACGCTGTTCTACATGCAGGGCCGCGGCCTCACCGAGCAGCAGGCCAAGGACATGCTCGTGGAGGGCTTCTTCGTGCCCGTCCTCGAGGAGGTCGAGGTCGACGAGCTCCGCGAGGACCTCGAGACGCGCATCGCCGAGCGCCTCGCGTAAGTCGTCCCCGAGAGGGAACGGCTTAAGTCCGCTTCGGACGACTACCCGACAACATGGAGACTGTACCGCTCGCGAGGTGGCTGCCGTGAGTTCCGTCGCAGCGCGCGTCGACACCGACACGCAGCTCGCGCGCCTGCTGCAGATCGGCGTCGTCCTCGAGGAGGTCGTCGAGGTTCGCGCCCACCGGCACTACCAGTCGCTGCCGGAGGCCGAGCGCGACGACGACATCGAGGCGTTGCTCTCGGCGGCCAGCGAGGAGTCCGCCGAGCACCGGGAACTTCTCGAGTCCGTCATCGCGGACCTGGACGCCGACAGCATTCCCTTCGAGGAGGTAGAGGCGCTCGTCGCGGAGAGCTACGGGAAGACGGGCCCGGAGGACTTCGACGGCGTGCTCTACGACCAGTTGCACGGCGAGGAGACCGCCTACAAGTTCTACGACGACCTCGTGGACGCCATCGAGGCCAGCGACGCCGAGTTCGGTGTGGACCGCGAGGCGTTGCTGGCGACGCTCCGGGACATCCGGGAGGCCGAAGCGGAGGGCGTCGAGGCCGTCGCGGGACTGATGGAGGACCGAACATGACCGCCGACACGGATACGCGCGGGCTCGGAGGTGACCACCAGTGAACACCGCAGACCAGTACCTGAAGACGATTTTCCTCGTGGAGGAGTTGAACGACGGGCCGGCGGCGACCGGGGAGCTCGCGGACCGCCTCGGCGTCAGTCCGGCGAGCGTCAACGAGATGGTTGGGAAACTCGAGGAGCGCGGCCTCGTCGCCCACGAGAAGTACAAGGGCGCGACAGTCACCGACGACGGTGAAGCTCGCGCTCGCGAGGCGCTCCAGACGTACTGCATCCTCGAGCGCTTCCTCGCGAACGTCCTCGAGGTCGACGACTACCGTGCGGAGGCCCGCCAACTCGAGCCCGTCATCGACGAGACGGTCGCCGACCGCTTGGACATGATTATCGACCGCGAGCCGCAGTGTCCGGACTGTTTCGACGCCGAGGCCGACGCCTGTGGCTACCTCGTCGAGGAGGAAGCCGTGGAAGCCGACGACTGACGGGGACCGCACGACTGAAGTGGACCGTGGGCGTTTGACCTGACGAGGCGTCTCGCGTGGCGAGTTGCCCGCCGCGTTCGTGCGTCTCGCGCGGTGCAGCGGTACAGTCCCGTGGCAGTGAGCAGCCCCGGCGGAACTGCGAGGTACGCGGGCCTGAGCGACCGACGTGGCGAAGTCCCGTGGTGTAGTGGCCAATCATCTGGGCCTTTGGAGCCCAGGACGGCGGTTCGAATCCGCCCGGGACTACTTCTCCGTGCTGTACTCCGGGTGGCGTGACGGCAGTTCGTCGGTCGCGTGACGCGCGTGCTCTCGTCGGCCGCCAGTCGCTTGCTTCCCGGATATTCGTGGACGTAACCAACACCGTTAGGTGCGGTGGTGCGTTACACGGTGTCTATGACCGAACGAGTCCGAGTGCTCCACGTCGACGACGAGCCCGGGTTCGCGGAGCTGGCGGGAGAGTATCTGGCGCGTGAAGACGACCGCATCGAGGTCGTGACGGCGACGGACGCGGAGGCGGGCCTCGCAGTTCTGGACGCGGAGCCAGTGGACTGCGTGGTCTCGGACTACGACATGCCGGGACGGAACGGCATCGAGTTCTTGGAGGCGGTCCGTGAGGACCACCCCGAGTTGCCGTTCGTGTTGTTCACCGGGAAGGGCAGCGAGGCTGTCGCGAGCGACGCCATCTCGGCCGGTGCGACCGACTACCTCCAGAAGGAGGGCGGCACCGACCAGTACACCGTCCTCGCCAACCGCGTGCTGAATTACGTGGAGACGGCGGCGGCCGAAGCCCAGCGGAAACGCCAGCTGAACGCCATCGAGGCGGCCCGCGAGGGAATCGCCATCCTGAACGAGAACGGGGAGTTCATCTACGTGAACGAGGCGTACACAGACCTCTACGGCTACGACCGCGAGGTGATTCTCGGCGAGCACTGGGACCTCGTGTACCCCGACGACGAGGCGTCGCACGCGTCCGACGTGATACTACCCGGGGTCGAGGAGCACGGAAGCTGGCACGGCGAGTCCGTCGGCGAGCGCGCGGACGGGTCGACGTTCGTGGAGGACCACACGGTCGCGGCGACCGACGAGGGCGAACTCGTCTGCACGGTCCGGGACGTCAGTGACCGCAAGCAGCGCGAGCGGGCGCTAGCGGCGCTCCACGACGCGGCAACCGATCTGGAGGCGGCCGACTCGGACGCCGAGGTCTACGATGTGCTGTTGGAGGCCGCCGAGGACATCCTGGAGTTCGACCTGGTGGCCGTCGACGTCGTCGAGGACGACGCGCTCGTCCAGAAGGCGTGGACGCTCGACCTCGACACGGAGGGGTACTGGGAGGAGACACCGCTCGACGAGGAGACGTTCGCGACCCGGGCGTACACCCGCCAGGAGTCGATTGTGGTCGGCGACCTGCGGACGGCGGAGATTGCGCCAGCAGACCCCGAGTACCGGTCGGCGTTGACGGTTCCGATCGGGGGCCACGGAACGTTTCAGGCGGTCTCCCGGGAGGTAGAGGCGTTCGACGACGCCGACCGGGAGCTGACAGAGCTGCTGGTCGGGCACGCCCGGGAGGCGCTGGCGGGGTTGGCGAGCGAGCGCGAACTGCGCTCGCGGACGGCGGCGCTGGAGCGCCAGAACGACCGCCTCGAGGAGTTCGCCGCCATCGTGAGCCACGACCTCCGGGCGCCGCTGAACGTCGCTGACGGCCGTCTGGAGCTGGTGGCAGAGGAGTGCGACAGCGAGCACGTCGCGGCCGTCCGGGAGGCACTCGACCGGATGGACTCCCTCATTCTGGACACGCTCGCGCTCGCCCGCCAGGGCCAGCTGGTGACGGAGACGGAGCCGGTGTCGGTCGCAGCGGCCGCCCGCGAGTGCTGGGGACGGCTGACGACCGACGGCGCGACTCTCGAGGTGGTGTCGGACACGACAGTGGCGGCCGCCGAGAACCGCCTCCAGCAGGTCCTCGAGAATCTCCTGCGGAACGCACTCGAGCACGGCGGTAGCGACGTCACCGTTCGCGTCGGCGCCACGGCGGACGGGTTCTTCGTCGAAGACGACGGTCCGGGCATCGCCGAGGACGACCGCGATGCCGTCTTCGACCGGGGGTTCACGACGAGCGACGAGGGGACGGGTTACGGGCTCGCCATCGTCGCGGAAATCGCGGACGCGCACGGCTGGTCGGTGAGCGTCGGGCCGAGCGACACGGGCGGGGCTCGCGTCGACGTCAGCGTCGACGGCGGCGAGCCCCAGACGTAGTCCGCCGGAGCGGCTAAATACGCGGCGAGCGTCGCTTCGTACCGACAGCGACGATGGTCACGGGAACGGTCGACTCGTTCAACGAGCAGAAGGGGTACGGCTTCATCGAGAGCGACGACGCCGACGAGCCGGTGTTCGTTCACGTGGCAGACGTCGGCGGGCCAGCACTGCGCGTGGGCCAGAAGGTGGAGTTCGATGTCGAGCGGGCCACCGGCGGCCCGCGAGCGACGAACCTGACGCGGCTGTAGGTGGTTTCCGTCTCGTTACGACCGTGTGGCTCGGGCTTCGCGGACGTCGGCGCCGTCCCGGACCATATCCGGGCACTCGGGGCAGACGCGAGGGCGGTCGACGCCCGGCGGGGTGAACACGCGGGCGTAGTCTGTGGTGACGAACGACCCGCAGTTCTTGCACTCAGGCATCTCGATTGGAGCAAGGAAGTTTCGGTATATATGCTTTGTGTGCATTGTAGCGCAGTGAATAAAACGGCGGCTCCGAGCGACAGACCTACCCGTAACCGCCGCCTGCCGCCGGTATGAGCGACGCTCTGGATTCGCTTCCCGCGCGACCGCTGCGGCAACGGGAGGTGACGGCGCTGAACCACGCCGACGCGTTCACACTCGTGGTGCCGGTCAACCGCGAGGAGGCCGTGGAGGCCGAGACCCGAGAGCCGGTCGTTGTGACCGAACAGCTCGTCCTCGGGACGGACGACTGGGTGAAGGGGCTGGTGTACGACGACGGCTGGCTCGTGGTGGAGACTGTCGCCGTCGACGACCCCGACGAGGAGCGCTTCGAGGCGATGCGGGACTGCGAGGCCGCCGTCGCCGACTACGAGCCCTGACCGGCGACACTACGGTTCGCGCAGTTCGAAGCGCACGCGTTCCTCGCCGCTGCCGGCCGTCTCACGGCCGGTGACGACGAACTCCCCGACTTCGGCCGTGTTCTCGACGTGCGTCCCAGCGCAGGCCGTCCGGTCGACGTCACCGCCGCCGATGTCGACGATTCTGACTTCCGTGACGGAGTCCGGAAGCAGGTCGAGTCTGGTGCGCTCGGTGTCGAGGCGGTCCTCGGCGGTCTCGCGGTCGAGCGTGTACCAGTCCACGTCGTGGCCCGCGTCCAGCACGTCGTTCACTGCCGCTTCGAGGTCGGCGAGGTCGCCACCGTCGAAGCGCTCGTGCGCGCAGTCGAGGCGCGCGCGGTCGGCGTACAGCTGGTTCCCTGTCGTCTCGGCGCCGAACTCGTCCAGCAGAACCGCCGAGAGGACGTGCTGGGCCGTGTGGTAGCGGCTGTGCGCCCGGCGCCGCTCGGCGTCTATCTCGCCGGTCACCGTCGCTCCGGGCTCCGGCGGCTCGCCGTCGACGACGTGCCGGACCGTCTCCCGGCCCCGGACGTCCACGACGCGGTACTCGGTCCCGTCCTCGTCGCGCAACACGCCCGTGTCGTGTGGCTGGCCGCCCCCGGTCGGGTAGAAGTGCGTCTGGTCGAGGACGACTCCGTCGGAGTCGGCGCCCGCGACGGTGGCGTCGAATGTCGTGACCGCACTCTCGTCGAGATATCGCGTCTCAGTCACGGCTTCTCGTCGGTGTCGGCGCCACATAACCACCTGGGCTGCAAAAGGCCTAAGACCGAAACAGTCGTCTATTGGTATAATGATACAGATAGTTCGCCTGATAACGGAGGTGAGACGGTGGGAGTCGAGATAAAGGAGTCCCCGGTTACGGACGGGCAGTTCGACGAGATGGCTGCGTTCGTCCGGGACTACCTGGAGGCCAGCGTCGAGAACGAGGACGACGGCGGTCGGATGCGGTGGTATCCGTGGCACTCCGCGGAGTACCGGTTCACGCACATCCTCAACGTCGTCGACATCGCCGAGCGCATCGCCGAGGAGACGGGCGCGGACGTCGACGTGGTGCGGGTCGCGGCGCTGTTCCACGACATCGCGAAACTCGAAGCCGACCAGGAGGCCCACGCCGACGAGGGAGCGCGCATCGCGCGGAAGTACCTCGAGACTCACGGCGACTATCCGCCGTCGTTCGTCGACCAGGTCGCCGAGGCCGTCGCCCGGCACTCCTACCAGGGCGACCTGACGGACCTCCCGCTGGAGACCCGGTGTCTCGTGGAGGCCGACCTCCTCGACAAGGCGGGTGCGAACGGCGCTATCCTGATGTTGCTCCGGATGGGCTACGAGGCCCGGACGCACGTCGACGCTCCGGAGATGGTCGAGCGCGTCCAGGAGCGCGGGGAGGACGCGGCCGACCGCGTGGCGTCCGACGCCGCGGAGTCCATCGCGCACAAGCGGCTCAAGCGCGCGCGGTGGCTGAAGGAGTGGCTGCAGGAGGAGATCGCCGGCACGAACGACCGCTGACCGGGCCGTCTCACGACCGACGCTACAGGCCGGCCGCCGTCCCGAGGAACGCGAGCCCGAACAGCGCCAGCACCGCCGCGCTGGCGTACGCGACGGCAGTGCCGAACGCGTCGACGCGGCCGCCGGCCGCCCGCAGCGACGCCGGGAACACGGTTATCCAGACGAGGATGCCGCCGAAGAAGCCGGCGACCGTGAGCGCGCCGTTGCTGGCCGGAAGCGAGTAGCCGAACGCGGAAATCCGGCCGGGGTCGAGCAGGCCGACACCCGCCGTCAGCCACCACGTAATCTGGTAGGGGTTCGCGAGCGCGAGCGCGAACGCCTTCCGGAACCCTCGGCCGTCTGCGGCCTCGGCCTCCGAGAACGACCCGGCGTCTTGGGCTGCGCCGTAGGCGTAGTACAGCATCAGCAGCCCGCCGACCGCGAACAGCCCCGCTTCCAGCGTCGGGTACTCTTGGACGACGGCGACGACGCCGACGAGCGCGAGACCCAAGAAGACGGCGTCGGCCGTCATCGCACCGAGCCCGGCGGCGAACCCGGACGTCCAGCCGCGGGCGACGCTCTCCTCAGCGATGACGGCGTTCATCGGGCCGGGCGGCGCCGCCAGCGACAGTCCCAGGACGACGCCGGCGACGAGTGAGACGGCTGCGTCGAGCACAGCGGGAGGTGGCTGCGTTCCGACTAAAACCCGCCGGTCACGGCAGCCCGGCGAGCGCGGGGACGAGGGCGTCGAGGACCCACGCGCCGACGGCGACGACGCGCTCCCAGATGGAGACGCCGACGGTGACGGCGAGCACGGTGTCCAGCGCGAAGAAGAAGAACAGGGCGGCCGACGCGAGGTGCGCTCTCCGAGCGTCGAAGGCGCCCGCGAACCGGTCGAAGAAGTACGCGTTCACCATACTGACGGGAATGATGGCGAGCATCTCGCCGACCCAGATTGCGGGGGTGGCGCCGTAGTCGGCGGCCAGCCCGATGGTGATGAGCTGGGTCTTGTCGCCGAACTCGCCCGCGAACATCATGGCGAAGATGGGGAGGAAGCCGCCGGCCGCAGTGGTGAGGCTGTGCCCGAACAGGGAGGCGTTCCCGAGGCGGCTCCCGACGTCGACGAATCCGCCGTCGCTGGTCATCGGGCCGTCGGTGCCTTCCGCGGGCATCGACCGCAGGAGCAACAGCCCGAAGACGACGAAGAGCGAGGCGGTGGCGATGTCGAGGACGACCCCGGGGATGGCGCGCTGGAGGGCTTCGCCGACGAGAATCTCGATTGCGGTCCAGATGGCGAACGCCGAGCCGGCGGCGGCGACCACGACTCTCGGGTCGTACTCGGTGCTGAGTCCGGCGATGATGAACTGGACTTTCTCGCCCGGCAGGACGGCGAGCTGCGCGGCGAACGCGATGCCGGCGATTTCGAGGAACGCGCTCACGCGTCGGCCACCTCCTGGTCGCCGTCGGCGTCGTCGCCGGCCGGCCGTACCTCGAGGGTCTCCGCGACGCGCTCGGAGAGGTGGACGGCCTCGCCGTCGATACCCACGACGAACATCCCGATCGGGGTGTGTTCGCGGAGCGTGAGCTCGGTGCCGGGCTGGACGCCGACGTCCGCGAGGTAGCGGAGCTCGTCGGTGTCGCGGTCGCTGACGCGTGCGACGACGAGGTGGTCGCCCTCGTCGTGGTCGGCGAGCACTTCGGTGTCGCCGTGTTCGGGGAGTTCGAGGTCGGCGCCCGGAATCGGGTCGCCGTGGGGGTCGACAGTCGGGTCCCCGAGCTTGCGGGCGAGTCGGCGCTCGAACTCCTCGCTGATGTGGTGTTCGAGCGCGTCGGCTTCGTCGTGGACCTCGTCCCACTCGTAGTCGAGGTGGTCGGCGAGGAACGCTTCCAGCAGCCGGTGATGGCGCAGGACTTCGACGGCGACCGTCTCGCCGTCGGGCGTGAGCTCGACGCCCTTGTACTTCTCGCGTTCGACGAGCCCGCGGTCGGCGAGTTTCTCGACCATGCTGGTGACAGTGGGAGAGGTGACGTCGAGGTAGTCGGCGATGGTGGACGTCTTCACCGGCGGCCCGTGCTCGCGTTCGAGCGTGTAGACGGCTTTCAGGTAGTCTTCCATTACGTCTGAGAGCATCTGGCTGACTCGGATTAGATTAGTCTAAACTATATATTTGGCGGTGGGGTGCGGTAGGTTGTGACCGTCTACGACGGCAGCGCGGTCGCGACGCGCCCGGCGAGTAGCGTGTTGCCCGCGGGGACGCGGTCACGCCGAACCGTGGGACTCCGGGGCCGTCGTGGCGCTCTGGCTCGCGCGGCGGTTCCGCACGAGCAGCGCCGCGAACAGGGCGAGCCCCACGCCCCGCAACACCAGGTCGAGTGCGACCGTCGTCTCGCCCGCCGCCACGCCGAGCAGTCCGAGCAGGTCGTACAGCGTCGAGACGGCCAGCGACGGCGCCATCAGCAACAGTGCGCTGACGGCGTACGCGGCGCGCTCGCCGTCGCCGACGTCCGTGTAGACGAACCCGATGACGGTGGCGGCGAGCGCGACGACGCCGAGGAACACGCCCGTGACGGGCAGCAGAACCTCGGGCACCGAGTAGGCGAAGTCCAGGAGGTCCGGGACGCCGACGACGCTGTACTGGTCGCCGACCGGCAGGTCACCCGCGTTCCGCCGGAGCAAGACGATGCCCGGCGTCACGACGAACGCGAACGGGACGATAGCCTTGTTCAGCGACAGCGAGAACGCCTCCACGCCGGTCTCGAACGGCTCGGATTTCGCCACCCCGGAGGCGGCGTAGGCCGCCACTGCGACCGGCGGCGTGATGTCCGCGATGACGCCGAAGTAGAGGATGTAGAGGTGTGCGGCCAGCTCGGGGATGCCGAACGGCGTCAGCACCGGCGCGAGCAGCACGGAGAGGATGATGTACGTCACCGTCGTCGGCATCCCCATTCCGAGGATGATCGAGGAGACGGCGGTGATGATGAGCACGAGCGGCAGCGATGACCCGGCGATTGACTGGATGAGCGCCACCAGATTCGGGCCGAGCCCGGAGATGCTGATGACGCCCGGGATGATTCCGGCGGCGGCGACGGCGACGACCACGGGGACGGCCGTGCGCGCGCCGTCTTCCATCGACTTCAGCGTGAAGATGCCGTAGTCGAAGAGGTTGTTCCGTGTGAGCGACGGTCGACCGACGGCCGCCGCGACTTCGGCCGTGGCGTCGTCGACGGCTTCGTCGAAGTTCAGCAGGCTGCTCGGCGCCCGCGGCCGGAGCGCCATCGTCAGCACGCCCGCGGCGACGAGCAGCCAGCCGAGGTCGCCGAGCGTCGCCGCGAGCGCGGCGTCGACCGACCCGCTACCCGCCGCGTCACCGGTCAGCGTCTCCACGATGGAGCCGCCGGCCAGCCACTCCGCGAGGAAGTTCCCGCCGACCAGCGCGGCGAGGATGGCGGCGAGCCGTCCCCGGGTCTCGTCCCCGTAGGCGGCGATGAGCGCCATCAGCGCGCCGATGGCGACGAGCGTGAACCACGCCGAGCGCGCGACCGACAGCCGCTCGACGATGAGGTAGTACAGCAACAGCCCGATGGGCACCAGGTAGAACCAGCCGGCGACGAGGTGCCGGCGGACGTCCACGAGCTCCGAGGCGTCGAGACCGCCGATGCCCTCCTTGCTCGCCTCGAAGTGGACCATCACCCAGACGCCGAAGAAGAACACGACGGCGGGGACGGTCGCGGCGACGATGACGTCCGCGAACGGCGTGCCCGTGTACTGGACGATGAGGAACGCCGCCGCCCCCATCACGGGCGGGAGAATCTGGCCGCCGGAGGACGCCGACGCCTCGACCGCGCCCGCGAACTCCGGCCGGTAGCCCGAGCGCTTCATCAGCGGAATCGTGAACGCGCCCGTGGTGACCGTGTTCGCGATGGACGAGCCGGAGATGGTGCCCATGAAGCCGGAGGCGAGGATGGACGCCTTCGCCGGGCCGCCCTTCCGGGTGCCGGTCGCGGCGTACGCCAGGTCGATGAACCACTGGCCGGCGCCCGACATCTCCAGGAACGCGCCGAACAGGATGAAGATGTAGATGAACTGCACCGACACCGTCACTGGGATGCCGAACACGCCGTTCTCGGTGTTGTACCAGAGGTTCTGGACGATGCTCGCCCAGTCGAAGGGCGGAATCGAGAGGACGCCGACGTAGGCGGCGTTCTGGGGGATGAGGTAGCCGAAGCGGGCGTAGACGACGAACATCGCCACGATGCCCATCAACCAGAGACTGATTGCCCGGCGCGTCGCCTCCAGGACGAGCAGGACGCCGACGGCGCCGAGCACGAGCGCGTACGACGTGTCGGCCAGCGGCCCGAGCAGCACCGACACCGGCTCGAGGAACGTGAACACCTCCTGGACGGGGCGTCCGGCGTCGAGGCCGAACCGCCGCATGTTCTGAATCTCCGCGAAGTCCGTGACGAAGTACGCCGCCGCGAGCGCGGTGACGGCGACGAACACGAGGTCGACGGGCGTCACGCGGTCCATGTCCTCGTCGACGAGCGCCCACTCCAGCGACGAGCCGACGCGTCGGACGCCACGCGTCGCGGGGTGGGACGCGCCGAGCCGGTCGTCCAGCCCACTGGCGAGCGCGACACACCGCCGGGCCACCGGGCCGTCGCCCGTGCTGGCGGGGTACAGCAGGAAGGCCAGCGCGAGCGCGAAGGCGACGTGAATCGCGTTTATCTGGAGCAACTGCAGGGTCGCGAGTTCGAACACGCCGTAGAACGGCACGGTCACGGAGAGCTCGAACCCCCTCGCGGCGAGCCACATCTGGAAGACCGAGAAGGCGATGCCGACGACCGCGACCGCGACAACGGACACGCCCCGGAGGGAGCGCTTGCGTTCGATCTCCTGTAACACCGCGTCGGCGTCCGGCGTCTCCTCGTCTGGTGTGTCGTTAGCCATGGGTGCTGGCGGTGATGTCAGTCAGCAGCGACCGGCGGGTGACGTGGACGTCCACCGACTCCCCGTCGGTGAGCGCCACCAGGTCGTAGGTCTCGTCGTCGACGTGGAGCCGGTGGCCCGCGACTCGTCCGGGCGCGACGGTGAGCCGGGTCGTCTCCCCGGGCGGGTCGTAGACGAACGTCCCGTTCTCTTCGGTGACGTTCGCGCCGCTGGGCAGCCCCCAGCCGTAGGACTCGAACTCCATGCGCGTCATCACGAGGACGTCGCCGCGGACGGTGTACCCGTCGTACACGCGGGACTTCTCGACGCTGTGCGTGTACTCGAGGGCGACCGTCGACCCGTCCTCGACGGGCGCAGTCAGGTACGTCGCTCCCGTGTCGGTGTCCTCGACGACAAGCACGCGGTCACCGGGGACGGTACTCACAGCCAGGGCTGTCGCGACCGCGAGCACGACGACGGCGACGACAGCCACTCGAGTGCGTCTCATTCAGTGCGGTGTCGTACCCGGTGAGTCCACGGGTCGCCGGTGCGGTCGCCGGTCCACGACGAGCGGGCCGAACCGGCTACCGTGCTCTCGCGGCGCGAGCGACACACGGTGTCACTCGAAGTACGCCTGCGCGCCGGGGTGCAGTTCGATGGACATCCCGTCCTGCGCGGAGTCGGCGCTGATGAAGTCGGTCTTGATGGTGAGCACGTCGACGTTGTCGAAGATGGCCGCCGTCACCTCCTCGACGGTGGTCTCACTGACCCCCTCGTTGGTGGCGATCATCGCCTGCACGGACACCGTCTCGACGTCCTCACTGACGCCCGAGTAGGTCCCGCCGGGGATGGTGTCGTCCGCGAACCAGGACGCGGCGTCCTTGACGGCCTCGCGGTTCTCCCCGTCGATGGGGACGATGTGGATGTCGTTCGTGTTCGCGAGCTCCTCGATGGCGCCGACCGGCCAGCCGCCGACGACGAACGCGGCGTCGATGTCGCCGTTCCGGAGCTGGTCGGCCGCCTGGGAGAACGACGCGTTCTGCTCGTCGAAGTCGGAGACGCCGACGGCCTCCAGAATCTGGAGGGCGTTGACCTGCGTGCCGGAGCCGAGGTCGCCGGTGTTGATGGTGGCGCCTTCGAGGTCCGCGACGGTCTCGATGCCCGTGTTCTGGAGCGTCACGAGCGTGATGGTCTCTGGGTACAGGGTCGCGACGCCCATGAGGTTCTCCACGGGGTCGTCCTGGAAGGCCTCGATGCCGGTGCCGTTCTTCGCGAAGTACGCGACGTCGTTCTGGATGAGCGCGAAGTCGGCGTCGCCGTCGGCGAGGCTGCCGACGTTCTCGACGCTGGCGCCGGTGGACTGGACGTTCAGCGTGTAGTCCGTGTTGTCCTCGACGATGGTCTTGATCTCGTTCGAGAGCGGGAAGTACGTCCCGCCCTGGCCGCCGGCGTGCCAGGAGAGACGGTTGCCGCCGTCGCCGTCACCGCCGAGGCAGCCAGCGAGAGCAGCGACACCTGCGAAGCCACTCGCCTGCAGGAATCGCCGACGTGTCTGGTCACTTGACATACGGTAGTAGGTCGGCGCTCTCCCGTATGGTTATTTAGCGCGTATCGTGAGTAGAGACCGTCTTCTAGCGGATGCGAGCGAACCACGAGCTGAGGTGTGTCTGCACGACCAGTCGACCGAACGGGGCGCCCCTCAGATGCCCTTGCTCATCAGGTGCGAGCGCAGCACGTCCGCGTCCTTGTTCGCCGTGCCCGTGTTCAGGAGCACGACCGTCTCGTCGCCGCCGAACGCGCCGCGGTCTGCGAGCTCCCACGCGCCGGACGCTGCCGCCGCGCACGTCGCCCCCATCTCGACGCCGGCTCGACTCGCTACTGCCGTGCCCGCCTCCAGAATCTCGTCGTCGCTGGTGGCAACCGCACCGCCGTCGCTCTCCCGGAGCGCCTCGAGGATGAGCGGGCTCGCGCCCGGGTCCGGAATCTCGATGCCGCCACAGATGGTGTCGGGGCTGTCCCAGGGCTCGTGGACGTCACGGCCCTCCTCGAACGCGCGCACGACCGGCGCACATCCCTCGGCCTGCGCCGCGTACATCGCCGGCAGCTCGTCGGTGATGCCGAGTTCGCGGAGTTCCTTCGCGGCCTTGTGCATCCCCACGAGGCCGACGCCGCCGCCGGTCGGGTAGACGACGTGGTCGGGCACCTCCCAGTCGAGCTGTTCGACCGTCTCGTACAGCATCGTCTTCTTGCCCTCGTGGCGGTACGGCGTCTCGAACGTCTTCACCGAGTACCAGTCCTCGTGCTCGTCCATCGCATCCTCGTAGGCCGCGCCCGCGTCCCCGATGCGGCCGCCGACGACGGTCATCTCGCCGCCGTGGACGTTCACCATCGCCTTGTTCGTGAACCCCGCCCGCGACGGCAGGAACACGTGCGCGTCGAGGTCCGCCCGGGCCGCGTACGCGGCGGCCGACTGCCCCGCGTTCCCCGCCGAGTTCAGCGCCACGTCGCTCGCGCCGTGCTGGTGTGCCGCCGTCATCGCCACCGTCTGCCCGCGGTCCTTGAACGTCCCCGTGGGGTTCCGGCCCTCGTCCTTGATGTAGAGTTCGCCGACGCCCAGCTCCTCGGCAAGCCCCGGGCACTCCACGAGCGCCGTCGCCCCCTCGTCCATCGACACCGCGGACGTCCGCGTGAACGGCAACAGCTCCTCGTAGCGCCACATCGAGTCGAACCGCCGCGACCCGAAGGTCTCCCGACTCACGTCCAGGCTGTCGAGGTCGTACGTCGGGTCGAGGATGCCCCCGCAGTCCGGACACCGATGCGTCGCCGCCTCGGCGTCGAACGATTCCCCGCAGTCCACGCACTCCAGCCCCTCGAACGCCGGCGTCGTCTCCATGCCGTGTCGCTTTGGACCCCTCGACAAAGGCCCTGTCCCTTCCGGCGCGAGACGCGACTCGAGACTCCTCTCGCTGTTACGCATCGGGCGTATTCTACATCGAAAGCCCCGACCGGCTCCAGTCGTACGGCTCGTTGCGCTCCTCGGCCACAGGCCTGCGGTGCTTACGTCGTCCTCAGAAACGCTGCGCGTTTCTGATGGGCTGCGGAAGACGCCTCGCGTCTTCCGAACGCCGTACGTCCCGGAGCCAGTCGCCCCTTTCAGTCCTACCCGACACCGGCTGACCAACTGGCAGGGAGGGACTGAACGGGGCGGCGCGCTCGCGCTTGCGTGGTCGTCTCGAGACGTAAGGACCGCAACGAGCGAGCGACCGCGAGCGCACCGGGGCGTTCGAGGTGGCGTACGGGATGGCCTCGTCAGCGCGACGGAGGCCTCCAGAACCCCACGCCGAAAGCACCCACGTTGATGACGCCACCGGCCCAACTCTCGGCCATGACTGACGAGGACGTCGTCGTGGTCGGCGGGGGACTGGCGGGGCTGGTCGCGGCGCGCCGCCTGGCCGAGGACGGGTTCGGCGTGACGCTGTTCGAGCGCGAGCCGACGGTCGGCGGCCGCGTGCGCTCCACGCACGCCGACGGCTTCACGTTCGACAGGGGGTTCCAGGTGCTGTTCACGTCGTACCCGGCCGCGCGCCGCGAACTCGACTTCGACGCGCTGGACCTGCGGGCGTTCTCGCCCGGGGCCGTCATCTGCCGCGGCGACCGGCGGGCGACGCTCGGCGACCCGCTGCGGGACCCCGGCGCGCTCGTCCCGTCCATCCTGAACCGGGAGGTGTCGACGGCCGACAAACTCCGGACGCTCGCGCTGAAACGGGACCTGTCCTCGAAGTCCGTCGACGACATCTGGACGAGCGAGGACGCGACCATCGAGCAGTACCTCGCGGCGCGGGGGTTCTCCGAGCGGTACGTCGACCGGTTCGTGCGGCCGTTCTACGGCGGCATCACGCTCGACCGGTCGCTGTCCACGTCCAAGCGCGTCTTCGAGTTCACGTTCAAGATGCTCGCAGAAGGGAAGACCGTCGTTCCCGCCGACGGGATGGGCGCGATGACGGCACAGCTCGCCGAGCGAGCGCGCGAGGCGGGCGTCCGCATCGAGACGGAGACGCCCGTCGAGGCCGTCGAGGCCGTCGACGCCACCGTCCAGATTCCCGGCGAGACCCTGGACGCCGAAGCCGTCGTCGTCGCCGCGGACCCGAAGAGCGCCCGCGACCTCACCGGCGTCGACGCGATTCCGACCGACGGCCTGGGCTGTGTCACCCAGCACGTCGCGCTCCAGTCCGGCCACCCGCTCGCGGACAGCGACCGCATCCACCTCAACGCCGGCGGCGAGGTGCCGAACACCGTCGCGCCGATGTCCGGCGTCGCGCCCGAGTACGCCCCCGACGACCGGGAACTCGCCGCAGTCACGACGCTCGGGACGCCCGACCGGTCGTCGACGGACCTCGCCGAGGCCGCGCGGACCGCCATCGGCTCCTGGTACCCGGAGGCGTCCGCGACGGAGTTCGAGGTGCTGCACACGCACCGCGTCCCGTTCTCACAGTTCGCGCAGCCGCCGGGCGTCCACGAGACGCTGCCGGACGTCCGCGACCCCGACGGCGCCGTCTACCTCGCCGGCGACTACACCCGCGACTCCTCCATCAACGGCGCGATGGACAGCGGGCGGGCGGCCGCCGACGCGGTCGGCGACGACCTCCACTGACGGGTCAGAGGAGCCCGCGGAGGTCTCCGAGCGCGGGGAAGCCGAGCGCTTCGCCCTCGCTGACGACGACCGGCCGGTAGCCCGACGGGTCGGCGAGCAGCGGCGAGACCGCCGTGCCGTCGGAGAGCGACTCGACGGGCGTGCCGGCCGCCAGCCGCGTGAACGCCGGCAGCACGAGGACGTCAGCGCCGTCGTACTGGCCCGGGCCGTAGAGGAAACAGGGGTGGCGCTGCCCCTCGATTTCGACGGCCGGGTGCTGGTGGCCGACCACGTAGCGGCGGGCGCCCTCTGGAGGGGGTTCGTGGCCGTGGGCGACGACCGTGCCGTCCGAGAGCTCGACGTGGGCGGCGGCGTCGACGCCGACCGCGTCGAGCATCGTGTCGTGGTTGCCTTCGAGGACGTCGAGGGCCGCGCCAGCCCCCTCTACTGCTGCGTGGAGGTCGTCGACGGTGTCCCGGACGCCAGCCGGAACCGAGCCGCGGACGTGCAGGAGGTCGCCGGCCAGCACGACGCGCCCCGGCTCGAAGCCGTCGAGGTGCGCGTCCAGCCGGTCTAGGAGGTCCTCGTGCTCGCCGAGCGGGAGCGCCACGTCTGAGGCCTCGTCCCGGCCCGCGTGGACGTCGGCGAACACGAGCGCGTCCGCCGCCGGCAGGTAGGCGGCGCGGCGCGTGAACTCGACCCAGTCCGGCGTCCGTGTCACACCAGTCCCTGCGGCTTCCGGGGAGTTAGGCACGGCGGTCACACAGCCCCCGACCTGCTCAGGACGCCTGCTGGGCGGCCGCGTACGCCTCCCGGACGCGCTCGAAGCTCTCCTGGTCGCCGCCGTGGTCGGGGTGGGCTTCCTTCACGCGCTCTCGGTAGGCGGCCCTCAGTTCGTCGTCGCTGGCGCCGCGAGGGACCCCGAGCGTGTCGAAGGCGTCCGCGACGCTCTGCTCGTCGTCCTCGTCGTCCGCGAAGAGGTCCTCGGGAGCCGGCGTCTCGAACGGCAGCCGGCCGCCGAGCGCGCGGCCCGGCATCTCGTGTTCCGCGAGCACGACGAACGTCTCGGCGTTCCGGATGCGGAAGTACGCGGGCGCGTCGAACGTCACGGCCACGTCCCGCTGTGGGAGGTAGAACGCGACGTGCGTGCCGGCGACGAAGTGGTCCTCCGCGAACGGCTCGCCGATGGCCCGCAAGTACTCGCGTATCTCCCGGCGGCGCTTCCACTCGCCGGAGCGCTCCCCCGCGGGCGTCACCGGCTCCGTCGGGAACAGCCGCTCGCCGACGACGAACAGCGCCGCGACGACCACGGTCACGACACCGGTGATACCGAGTCCCCACGCGAGCCAGCCCGGTTGCACACAACCCTCTGAGGGCGCGTCCAAGAAGAAACGTTCGCCCGTCGCTGCCTACCCGATGTACCGGAGGTCCTCGTCGCCCGGGCTCGGCCCCTCCTCCATGTCCTGGAGTCGGGAGACGACTTCCTCCATCTCGTCGGCGCGGTCGTCGAGCGCCTCCTCGTCAACGTCGAAGCCAAGCAGGTCTTCGAGGACGGCGAGGACCGCCTTCGCCGCCTTCGGGTCGACGAGGTAGCCCGACGTCTCGCCCATCAGGCAGACCGCGTCGAAGCCGCGCTTCCCGCCGAGCCCGACCAGGAGGCCGCTGGAGCCCACGATGCCGCCGGCTGGCTCCTCGCTGCGGAAGTCGACGCCCGCCTCGGCGAGTTCCTCTTTCAGGTCCGCGCTCGACACCGACCCGACCACGTCGTGGTCCTCGACGAGTTCGCCCGTCGGCACGCCACCGAGCGCGAACACGTCCGTGGTGTCGAACTCCGCGGCGACGTCCAGGAACGCGTCGGTCACGCGGTAGTGCCCGACGTTGTCCTGGGCCTGGTGGTTCCCGGTCAGGACCAGGAGGTCTCGGCCCTCGGTCTCCACGGCGTGAATCTCCGCCGCGGCCAGCTCCGCGACGCTGTCGTCGTCGACGGTGACCTGCGGGGGGAAGTGTTCGCTGTGGATGCGGCAGACGACCTCGCTGTCGCCCTCCTCGACGACGTGCTCGGCGACGAGCTTGCCGACGTGGCCGACGCCCGGCAGCCCCTCGACGAACGCGGGGTCGTCGAGGTCGGGCTCCGCGACCCACTCCGTACTGATTTCGTCCATGCGTCTAGGCCCGGCGGCGCTCCTTAAGAGCGCGTCGGTACCGTCCGTGTGGGTCCTCGGGGTCGAACGGCGCCGGTGCGGTGTTCTCGGCGTCACCGCCACACTCGGGACACGTCGCAGAAAGCGTGTACACCGGGCGGTCGTGGCGGTCGCGCCACGACGCACACACCCGGATGTCGGACTTCATTCCTCGTCGAGCTGGCGCTCCCGGTGGAACTCGCCGTTCCCGCCGAGGTCGCCGATTTCGGCGACCGCGCGGTCGCCCGCGGCCTCCAGCTCGCTCTCCGCCGTCTTGTAGTTCGGCGCCTGCACGCGGACGCGGTACTCGGGCGCGCCGACGTACGTCACGTCCATCTCGACCTCGTCGGGCACCTCGCCGTTGCCCTCCGCGGCCTTCAGCGCCGCCTTCACGTCGTCGACACCGTCCGCGTCCGGCGACGTGAGCGTCACGTAGCCCGTGACGGTGACGTACGGCACGGAGACGTTCTCCCGGGCGGTCTCCACGATGGCGTCCTGCTCGTCCTCGTCGAGGTCGGTGCCCTCCAGGGCCTCGTGGCCGTGGATGGCCGCCTGCTCGAAGCCGTCGTAGAGGCTGCCGAAGTCCGCCAGCAGGCCGTTGGCGATGTGGCGGAACTGGTCGTCGGCCATGTCCTCGCCGAACGCCAGCGTCAGCCACTTGTCGGCCTTCTGCTCGTTCTTCCACTCCTGAATCTTGTCGGAGTGCTGGTGGTCGTTGACGTCCTTCAGCGAGAGGTCAATCTGTTGGGCGGACTCGTCGACGTCGAGCACCTTCGCGACGACCGTCTGGTCCTCGTTGACGTGGTCGCGGACGTTCTTGATCCAGCCGCTGGCCACCTCACTGACGTGGACCAGCCCGCGCTTGTCCTGGTACTCCTCGAGGTCGACGAAGACCCCGAAGTCCTCGATATCGTCGACCTTCCCGACGACCAGTTCGCCCTCGTCGGGCCAGCCCTCGTACTTCATCTCGCCTCGACAGTTTCGAGGACCTCACCGAGGAGGTCGGCCTCGCCGCCGGTCGGACGCGCGAGCGTCGTCCCGCAGACGGCGCAGGCCACCTCGGTCGAGGCCTTCCCGAAGACAGTCTGTTCGTTCTCGCAATCCGGACACTCGACTTTGTAGAATCCTCCTGACATAGTTACTCCTGGAGCACCAGTCGGCCGGCGCGCCATCCCTCGCGCAGGTGGGCGTTGCCGCACTCGCTGCAGCGGTACTTGAGGTTCGTCCGGTTGGTCGGCTTGTTGCCGACCGGCACCTTCGAGAACCGGCCGTGGTTCCCGATGGAGGCGTTCGCGCGCTTCGTGCGGCGAGCGTCCCACTTCATGCCGGACGAGCGGCCGGAACGGACCTTCTCGACCTCGAGTTGGTGGTGTTCGTCACAGTTCGGGCAGTAGCTGTTGAATCGGCGTGGCATCTCCATAGGCGTAATCAGCTCTGTTACCCCTCGCTAATACTCGGCTGTTTAAAATCCGTTTGGTTCGGTGGCGTCGGCGCCCCCGGATTCGGGTCGTCGAGCGCCGGCCGGCTCTCGGTGTGACTCGTCGGGACAGTACTTTTGTCAGCGCGCTGTGACCAGATACTCGTGTCCACCAGCCGCCCGGACTCGGGCCAGCCCTCCCCGAGCCTGCCCTCCCTCAGTACCCTCGCTGTCGTCGCGCTCGCCGTGTCGGCGCTCGCGCTCGGTGCGACCGCCCCGGCCGCCGCGGCGCCACCGCCCGCGAACGTCTGCGGGGCCTGTGGCCCGGCCTTCGAGGACGCAGCGACGGCCGCCGGGGGCAGCGTCACGGCCGACGCGTCCACGATGGACGTCCGCGTCGCAGCCGACGGTAGTGCGCGCGTCGCCGTCGACGTGACTGTCGGGTCCCGCGACGCCGACTGGCTCGCAGCCAACGCCGACGCCGTCCTCGCCGAACTCGCGGCCGGCGACGACCCAAGCGTCACCGACGGCATCGCACCGGTTCCGGCCGACGCGACACTCCACGCCAGTGGGGACGGCGTCACCATCGAGTACGACGCGCCCGGCGTCGCACACGCCTCGCCGGGCGGCGTGGTCGTCGTCGGCGCCTTCGCCGACGGCAGGCCCACCGGCTGGGAAGTCAACAGCGACCACTTCCGCCTGCACGCACCCGAAAATCACGTCGTCACGCACGGCCCCGCGGACTCGCCCGTGACCGAGTGGACGAGCGGCGACCACGTCGACGACGCGGTCGTCGCGTACGCCTCGGACGCCGGCGTCGTCTCCACGCTCGCCACCCAGTACGCGCTCGTCGTCGAGACCGGTCCCGAGTTCCTCCGGTACGCCGCCATCATGCTCGCGCCGACGCTGGTCGTGCTCGCCGGACTGCTGTGGTCGACGCGCGCGCTCGTCGCGCCCCTGCCGACCGTCGATTCCACCCGAGCCGGCACCGTCGTCGCCGCTGCCGGCGGGGCCGTGACCGTCGCGCTCGTCGCGACGGGAGCGGTCTCCACGTACTTCGAGTTCCCCATCGCCGCCGCGCTGTTCGCTGCACTCACTGCCGTCGCGGTCGGCGCGCTCGCGGCTCGCGGGCGGCTCCGGACCGTCCGCGGTCTCGCGGCAGCGGCGGTCGGCACCCCGGTCGCGCTCGCCGCGGTCGGTGCCGTCGTCGGCGCACTCACACACCAGGAAGTCGCGGTGCCGACCGTCCGCAGAGCTGTCCTCGCGGGGAGTCTCGTCGCACAGGTCGGCGCCTTCGTCGTGGTCGGCGCGTCCCGCGAGGTCGCCCCCGCGAGCCGCTGGCGTCGGCTCGCGGCGGTTCTCGCGCCGTCCGTGGTACTCGTCGCCGTGGTCGGCCCGACGCTCGTGCTCGTCGCGTGGCTGCCCCTGCTCGTCGTCTCCGTCTACCCCGCGTACTGGTTCGGGCGCACCGTCGCAGGGGGGCTTCGAAGCGTTTAATCCGCGTTACGCCGAAGCCCGGCGCATGGAGCGGCTCATCATCCACGGCGACCCTGGCATCCGCCGGGACGGGATCGTCGAGGTCGACGGCGAGGAGCAGCACGTCTTCCAGGTCACCCGCAACGGGGACTGGCACGGCCCCGACGAGGTCCAGCTGTGGTGCGTGATCGGCGACGAGGACGAGCTCGAGGACTACGAGAAGCGCAACTACGTCCCGCACTGGCTCGACGTCACGGCCGTCGACGCCGAGGACGTCACCGTCGTGAAACGCGCCGGCGACCTCGCGGTCTAAGTTCTGTACTCGGTCAGCGCCGACTGGTTCACCTCGTAGACGACCACGGTCGGGGTCGCGTACGCGGTGGTGATGCCGGGCTCGTCGGCCATCCGCGCCACGTCGTAGCGCTCGCGCTCGACGGGACCGACCCAGACGTACCGCACGTCGTGTTTCGACAGGAGCGCGGCCCGCGACGCCGCGTCCGTCGTCTCGTAGACGACGCCGACGTCGCTGACGCGCTGGTCCCACGCCGCCTGGCTGTGGTAGTTCGCTTCGTGGACCCAGCCCGCGACCGTCGGGATGCCGGTCAGGCTCGACGCCGGGTTCTGCCAGGAGTACGGCTCGATACCCGGCGCGGAGACGATGTGGGGCTGTCCCGGCTCGTCGTTCAGCCACTCGATGGCGGCTGCTTCGCCCGGTCGCTCGTCGTGGACGTGCTCGAAGGCGTCGATGGTCGCGTCGTCGGCGCTCCCAAAGTGGACGGTCAGCGCGAGGCCGCCGTAGACGGACGCCGACACGACGAGCACGGCCACCAGCACCGTGCCGCCGGCCGTCCGCGCGTGAGAGAGCGAGGGCGCTCGGTCGGCGAGCGCTGCGAGCGCGACGCCGGCGGGAATCGTCCAGAGCGCCCACACCTGCGCGTACACCTTGAACACCGTGTTGAACCGCTCGTAGGACGCGGCGTCGGCGAGGTAGACGTACTCGACGAGCACGACGAGACCGGCGCCCGCGACGACGAGAACGCCCTCGAAGCCCACCTCGTCGCGCCGGCGCAACACCCACGCGGCGGCGAGCAGCGGTCCGGCGAGCACCGCGGCGACGACGCCGACGCGAGTCCCGCCGACCGCGGGGTCGAACGAGAACGCGAGCAGCAGTGCGCCCCAGACCGCCAGCCCCGCCGCCGCCCAGCCCAGTCTGGTTCGTGACATCCGGGACGTGAGGTACGCCGCGAACGTCACCAGGAACACGCCGTGGACGAGCACGAACGCGCCCAGCTGGGACGGCTCGGGGAGTGCGGCTGGCGTCTGGTTGCTCGCGCCGGACAGCAGCACGCTCCGGACGAACGGCCACGCCACGACGAGCGCCAGCACGGCGACGACCACGGCGACGACCACGGCCAGCACGTACCGCTGGAGCTCCGCGGCGACCGCCGAGTCCCGCTCGGCCCAGTGTGCCACGCGCTCCGGGAGGAGGGTGCCGGGTGCGGGGTCGGCGAGCGCGACGGCGAGCATCGCGAGGCCGGCGACGGACGGGAAACTCCACGTGTTCACCGCGAGGATGGCCGCCGCCGCGACGGGGAAGCCGCCGAACAGCAGCGCCCACCGGCGACGCCGAGCGCCCCCGGGCGTCCGATAGTACGCCAGGCCGACCGCGACCGCGAGAACGAGGACGGCGACGCTCATCATGTGCGCGTGGAGGTCGCCGTTCAGGTACGCGAACAGCGGGAACTCGTTGATGCCCGTCTCCACGACCCGGCTCGCGTCCCAGGAGTCGAAGGTCCCCGGCGTGACGGTCGGCTCCCGGTTCGAACTGATGCCGGCCGCCACCACGGCTTCCCGGACGAGGTCACTGCGCGACGCGAGCAGCCGCACCGGCGTCACGAGGTTGCTCGCGAACCCGAACGTGAACGCCGCGAGTACGCCCGCCCGTACCCGCCGCGAGCGCGTGACGACCGCCGCGACGAATGCCGCCGGTACCACGAGCAGTCGCCAGTCGACACCCGTCGCGAGCAGGACGGCAGCGAACGCCACGCCCGCCGCCCCGAGCGCCGTCACCGTCCGCACTCGCCCGCCGTCCGCCTCGGATTCGTCGTCCCGGAATCGCGTCGCTATCGTCCCGGCGAGCCCGTACACGCCCGTCACCGCCATCGCGTAGAACCCGGCGAGCGCCGGACTGTACGCGAACCGCCCCTCGGTCCCCGTGAGGTGCGCGCCGATGGCGGTCATCAGGTGGCCGCCGTAGTAGTAGACGACGCGCTCGCCAGCGAACCACATGTCCCGGGGCGGTAGCCGGTCGCCCCGCAGCAGGCTCTGGACGAGCCCCATGTCGAGGAACTTCTCGCCGCCGTACGGGTGGACGCCGTCGGCGGCCGCGCGAATCGCGACGAGGAACGCGAACGCGACCGTGAACACCGCCACGACCTCCGCGAGCGGCCGCACGTCGACTTCGACGCCGCCCCGCGCCAGCCACGCCGAGACCGCGAGGAAGAGGACGAACACGCCCACCACGACCCACTGCCCGAACGCAAGCTGGCCGACCCACAGCGTCGCCAGCGTCACCGCCACCAGCGACAGCGGCATCGCGACCGACGCGCCCCGGTCCGGCGCGTCCGGCAGCAGGCGCGCCGCGAGCGGGAGCCCCGCCACGAGCAACACCTGGAAGAACAGCCACCACCGGACGACCACGCCGTACTCCATTGCCGGAACCGTCGGCGCGACTCGTCAAACGCTTTCGGGTTCGAACCAGCGGCCTCGACGACGACCGGTATCCCCCGCCGCTTGCCGGTGTCTCGCGTATCGAACCGCTTAATGCCGGCAGCGGCCACCCCGCAGACGACTCGATGGCTGAAGCGGAGTTCGACGGCGACGGCGAGCGCGTCGGTGACGGAGCCGACAGCGAGGACAGCGCGAGCGACATCGGTGGCCACGAGGACGGCGTGTCGGCCGAGGAGCGCGACGCACTGCTGACAATCGCGCACGGCGCGGTCGTGACCTCCGGGGGCGTCTCCGCCCAGCGCGCCCTCGTCGCCGCCGTCGAGTTCGTGCTCGCTCGCGGCCTCGGCCCAGTCGCCTACGGCGTCTACGCGCTCGCCTGGCGGGTCGCACAGCTCCTGTCCCGGCTCGTCACCTTCGGCAGCGTCCCCACGCTCCAGCGGTACCTGCCCGCCGACGACGACGCCGAGCGCCGGTCCCGGGTCACTGGACTGGCCTACGCCACGACGGTCGGCGTCGGGCTCCTCATCGCCGTCGGCGTCTGGCTGGCGGCCCCGTGGCTCAACGGCGTCACCGTCGACCACCGGTCCTTCCCGGCGGCGATGCGACTGCTCGGCGTGTTCGTTCTGCTCGTCGGTCTCGTGATGGTGTTCGCGGCCACCTTCCGCGCCGACGGGTCGGCCCGCGGCGAAGTCCTGTTCAACAAGCTCCTCCGTCCCGCCGTTCGCCTCGTCGGCGCGGTGGCGGCGCTCGCACTCGGGTACTCCGTCGTCGGCGTCGCCGGCGCGTACGTCGCCAGTATGCTCGTGCTCGTCCTCGTCGGCTTCCCCGCCACCGCCAGACTCACCGGCGTCGAACCGTCGCTCCGCGGCCTCCGACGGGAAGCCAGGCAGTTCTACGACCACGCGGCGCCGGTCGCGATGAGCAGTTTCGGGAAGATATTCCAGAACCGCGCGGACATCCTCCTCGTCGGCGCGCTCCTCACGGCCGTCGCCGCCGGCGTCTACAACGTCGTGCTCGTGCTCGTCTCCATCGCGTGGATTCCCCTCATGTCGTTCAACCAGTTGCTGCCGCCGGTGGCCTCCCGGCTCTACGGCAACGACCGGGTCGAGACGCTGAACGACGTCTACTCGTCGGTGACGCGACTCATCGTCACCACCGTCCTCCCGATTATCGCCGTCCAGGTCGTCTTCGGCCGCGAGCTCCTGGCGCTGTTCGGAGCCACGTACACGCGCGGGTACCTCCCGCTGGCCGTCTACCTCGCCGGTGTGTTCGTCGGGAGCGCCGTCGGCGCCACCGGCTGGCTGCTCATGATGACCGACCACCAGTACGCCCGCATGGCCCTCGACTGGCTGCTCGCGGTGCTGAACGTCGCCTTGACGTACGTGTTCGTCACGGAGTTCGGGCTCGCTGGGGCGGCGCTCGGCACCTCACTCGCCATCGCCGTCCAGAACGCCCTCCAGGTCCTCCTGCTCCGGCGCTTCGAGGGCCTCTGGCCGTTCGACGCTACGTTCCTCCGGCCGATAGCGGCCGCCGTCGTCATGACTGCCGCGATGACAGGCGTCCGCGCAACTGTCGACGGTCCGTCCGCAATCGCGACCGGCGCCGTCGTCGGCATCGGCGTCTACGTCGGTACCCTACACGTGCTCGGGGTCGACCCACGCGACCGACTGGTCGTTCGGGAGTTAACGAGCCGATACCGCACCGACGTCGCGGACGCGCTCCCGACTTGAGGACGTTACTGCGGCCACGACATTCCGCAGGACGCGGCGCACAGAGACGACACTCGAGAGGGACGTTCCAGCGGAGTCGCGGGCGGGAGATTCGAACGAGCGAGCCTCGGTGACGCTCGGCTCACTCGTTCGAATGTACGCTCGGAGTAAACAGATGGTACCGAACGCAAACGCTCGTCTCCGCGTTCGGTTGCACGCCAGAAGTAGCGGGAGGTAGATTTGAACTACCGATCTCCGGGTTATGAGCCCGGCGGAATCTCCTGGCTATCCCATCCCGCTACTCCATCTTAACCCGGTTTTACAGTTAAGGGTTCTGATTCCGCCGCCGTGTGGGAGAAATCCCCTACACGTCCAGCTCGTCCAGCAGGGTCTCCGCCGCAGCCGCCGAGGACGCCGGGCCACGGGCCGTGAGGAGGTCGCCGTCGACCGTGACGCTGGTGCCGGCGTCGAGTTCGGCGTCCCAGTCGGCGCCCGCCGTCTTCACTTCGTCCTCGACCCAGTACGGGAGCTTGCGGCCGTCCGGCATCCGACCGAGGTCGTCGACGATGCCCTCCTCCCAGGCGTTCGGGAAGCCGGTGACGGAGCGCCCGTCTACGAGGAAGCTCCCGCCGCTCGTCCGCGTCCACGCGAGGATGCCGACGGCGTGACAGACGACGAGGGCCTTCCCGCTGTCGCCGGCGACCGCGTTCCGGAGGATTCGCCGGGCGTCCTCGTCCTGGTTGACGTCCCACGCGGTGCCGTGGCCGCCCGGGAACACGACCGCGTCGTAGTCCGCGGCCTCCTCGGTGGCGACCGGCTCCGGGTCGTTCAGTCGGTCGTCGTTCTCGTGGACGCTGCGGACCCACTCGGCGGTCTCCTCGTCGACCTCCTCGGTGTCGACCGAGCGCTCGTCGAGGACCGCCGGGCCGCCGCTCGGCGTCGCGACGGTCACGTCGAAGCCCGCCTCGTCGAGCGTGGTCAGCGGCTCCACGCACTCTTCGCCCCAGTACCCCTCTTCGCTCACGACCAGTAGTGCCGAAGGCATAGGTGTCCCAGTGTAGCACGGGACGGAGGAAAAGCCGTCTGCCGTCCGCGAGTCCCGCCGGGTCCGCCAGTACCGGCTCGCTGCCCCGGGTTCCTCACGCCGTGGCCCGTGTCGAATCCGCTATCCGTCGCCTTCCGCGTCCACGACGACGACGTCGCCGTCCTGGACATCGACGTTGATGAGCGTCTTCACGTCCGTGTCGGTGTCGTCGAGTTCGTTCGCGCCCGCCTTCTTGATGACGGCGACCACGTCCGCGACGTCGGCGCCGATGTGTTCGAGGGCGTCCGTGATGGCTCGCAGCGTCCCGCCCGTCGAGAGCACGTCGTCGAGGACGAGCACGCGGTCGCCCTCGTGGACGTCGTTGATGTACATCTCGTTCTCCGAGTAGCCGGTCTGCTGGCTGAGCGCGACCTCACCGGGGAGGCCGTACTCGCGCTTCCGGATGACGACGATGGGGATGTCGGTCATCAGGGAGACCGCCGTGGAGATGTGGATACCCATCGCGGCCGGCGTGACGATCTTGTCGACCTCGTCGAGCTCGGCTTTGCGGATGATTCGGATGACGATCTCCCGCAGCAGCTCCGGCTCCAGCATCGGGACGCCGTCGCTGATCGGGTGCACGAAGTAGTGGTAGCCGTCCTTCTCGATGATGGGCGCGTCGAGCAGGGACTGCTTGAGCCTATCCATGCAGGGAGTACTCGCGGCGGGACGAAAAGGTGACGGAACGAGGCCGGTCCGTGGCCGCCTGCGCGCGCGGAGATTGAGAACTGTTAAGCGCCGCCCACCGAAGCATTCGCGTGTGCAACCGAACCCGGACTCCGCGGCAGTGGTGACACTCGTCGCCTTGCCGTTCGTCGCCGCCGCGTTCACCCCAGTGGTGTACCGGCGGCTCGGCGAGCGCACGGCCTACTACGCGGCCGCCGTCGCGCTCGCCTGCTTCGGACTGGTCGGGAGCCAGTACGGAGCCCACGGTACCGTCGAGTTCGCGTGGATTCCGGCGATGGACGTCTCACTCCGCTTCTACGTGGACGGCCTCGCCACCCTCGTCGGCTTCCTCGCGAGCGGCATCGGCGTACTCGTGTTCACGTACTCCGCGGGCTACATGCACGGCGAACCGGGACAGGCGAAGTACTACACCGCGCTGTTGGCGTTCCTGGGGTCGATGCTCGGCGTCGCGTTCGCCGCCGACCTCCTCGCGCTGTTCGTGTTCTGGGAGCTGACGAGCGTCGCGTCGTTCGTCCTCATCGGCCACTACACGGGCGACGAGGCGTCCCGGTACGGCGCCAGGAAGTCGATGCTCATCACCGTCGGCGGCGGCCTGTTCATGCTCGCGGGCTTCCTGTTGATCTGGTCCGCGACGGGCACCTTCGACCTCGCGGCGCTCGTCACCGAACCCGAGCAGTACAGACAGATGCTCCGCGACGCGGGACTCCTGTTGCCGGCCGTCGCCCTCGTCGGTGTCGGCGCGGCCGCGAAGTCCGCACAGGTGCCCCTCCACATCTGGCTGCCGAACGCGATGGAGGCGCCGACACCGGTCTCGGCGTTCCTCCACTCCGCGACGATGGTGAAAGCGGGCGTCTACCTCGTCGGGCGGTTCCGGCCGTACCTGCTCACGGACGAGTGGACCCTCATCTTCACCGCGCTCGGCCTGCTGACGATGACCGTCGCCGCGATGCTCGCGGTGACGGCGACGGACATCAAGGAACTATTGGCGTACTCGACGGCGAGCCACCTCGGTCTCATCGTCGCCGGCTTCGGGTTCTCCTCCATCTACGGCGCGGAGACGGGCGCGTTCCACATCCTGAACCACGCGCTGTTCAAGGCGCCGCTGTTCCTCGTCGCGGGAATCGTCGCCCACGAGGCCGGCACGCGCGCCATCGACGACCTCGGCGGCCTCGCAGACGACCTCCCGATCACGGCTGCCGTCGCCGTGGTCGCCAGCCTCGGGATGGCGGGCGTCCCACCCTTCAACGGCTTCTACTCGAAGGAACTCCTCTTCGAAGCCTCCTGGCACGCCGCCACGCACGCGGGCGGTCTCGCGTGGCTCTACCCCGTCGTCGCCGTGTTCGGGAGCGTGTTCACCTTCCTCTACTCCATCCGGTTCCTGATGCTGTTCTTCGGCGACAAGCCGGACGCCCTCGGGCACGTCCACAGCCCGCCGACGTCGATGTGGCTGCCGGCCGCGGTCCTCGGCGTGCTCGCCGGCGTCGTCGGTCTCGGTGGCGTGCTCGCCACGGTCGGAATCCACCCCGGACCCATCGACCACTTCGTCGCCGAGGTGGTGGGCAGCGTCGCCGCCGAGAGCCACCACGGATTCGGGTACCACCTGCCGACAGAGCTCACGCCGTACGCCGCCATGAGCGCCGTGACGATTCTCGTCGGCGCGGCGGCCTACCCGTTCTACGACCGCATCGGCGCCGCAATCACCGGGCTCCTGGACGCGGTGCCGCCGCTCCGCGCGAACTGGTGGTACGACGGCGCGGTCTTCGGTCTCAACGACGTCAGTCCGGGCATCGCTCGCGGCGTCCACACCGGCCGACTGCGGACGTACGCCACGTGGGTGTTCGCCTCGACAGTGGTGCTCGTGCTCGGCGGGTACGGGCTCGCCGGCGTCACGCTCCCCTCGTTCGCGGCTGGCAGCCTCCTGTCGCCGGCCATCGTGCTCGTGTTACTGGTGGCTATCGTCGCCGCCGTCGCGGTGACCACCGCGCCCTCGCACATCGCCGGGGTGCTCACGCTCTCGATTCTCGGGTTCATGGTCGCCATCTTCTACATCCTCGCGAGCGCGCCCGACCTCGCGCTCACCCAGCTCACGGTCGAGACGCTGACCCTGGTGATATTCGTGCTCGTGCTGGACAAACTCCCCGCGTTCTACGGCGACATCAAGTCCAACCGCCTCTACCGGGACACCGCCCTCTCGCTGGCCGTCGGCGCGACGGTGACACTCACCGTCCTCGTGACGACGGCCGCCACGCCGACGAAGTCGATCATGGAGTACTACGTTGCGCAGTCGATTCCGAAAGCCGGCGGCGGCAACATCGTGAACGTCATCCTTGTGGACTTCCGCGGGCTGGACACGATGGGCGAGATATCGGTCATCGCGATGGCCGCGCTCTCGGTGTTGACGCTGGTCGCCATGCGGGAACAGGGTGAGACATCGTGACGACAGTCATCATGAAGACGGTCACGCGAGTGGCCGTTCCCATCATCTTTGTAGTGTCGATAGCCCTGTTCCTGCAGGGCCACAACCAACCCGGCGGCGGGTTCATCGCGGGCGTACTCACGTCGAGTGCGTTCGCACTCATCTACATCGCGTACGGCCTCGACTTCCTCGAGAACGAGGTGCTCGGACGCGACGTGGAGACCGCCATCGAACACATCCGGCACGGCGTCGTCGCCGACTACCGGACGCTGTTCGGCGCCGGCCTGCTCCTCGCAGCGGGCAGCGGTATCGCCGCGATCGTGTACGGCCTCCTCTACACCGACTCGGGACTCTCGTTCATGTCACAGAGCTACACCTACCTGCACCTTCCGCTGTACGGTGAAGTAGAGTTGGCGAGCGCAATCGCCTTCGACCTCGGCGTCTACGCCGTCGTCGTCGGCGCGCTCCTCACGATTCTCTCGGTGGTGGGCGCCGAATGACGGCCGAATCCGCCGCGGCCGGCACCGCCGGCCCCGAGCTCGTGTTGGCAATCGCGCTCGGTCTGTTGTTCGCGTTCGGGACGTTCCTCGTCCTGCGCCGTGACGTGGTTCGGGTCGTCTGGGGCGTCGCCGTCATCAGTCAAGCGGCGAACGTCTACCTCATCACCATGGGCGGCATCAGCGGCGGCGTGCCCGTCCTGGAGAAACTCGGCCACGAGGCCGCGCCCCACGGCCCGGTCTCGGACCCGCTCCCGCAGGCACTCGTGTTGACCGCCATCGTCATCGGGTTCGCGACCACCGCGTTCGCGCTCGTGTTGACGTACCGCGTCTACCAGGAGCACGGCACCATCGACGCCGACGAGCTCGCGGCCGCCGGGGAGGTGGTTCGATGACGGTCGACCAACTCGTCGTCGCGCCGGTGCTCGTCGCACTCGTCACGGCCGTGCTGTGTCTGGTCGTGCGACGGAGCCTGCGCGCCCAGCGAGCAGTCAGCGTCCTCGGTGCGTTCGCGTACGCCGGCGTCGTCGCGGCGCTCGCCGACCGCGTCCTCTCCGCCGGCGTACTCACGTACAACCTCGGCGGCTGGCCGGCGCCCGCCGCCATCGTGTTCGTCGCGGACGCGCTCTCGGCGTTCATGCTCTCGCTCGCCGCGGTGCTCACGGTCCCGGTGCTCATCTACAGCGTCTGGTACGTCGACGAGTTCGGCGAGAAACTCACGTTCCACCCGCTGTTCCACTTCATGCTCGTCGGCGTCTCCGGCGCGTTCCTCACCGGCGACATCTTCAACCTCTTCGTGTGGTTCGAGGTGATGCTGATGGCGAGTTACGTGCTCGTCGTGTTCTACAGCGGCGCCCAGCACACCCGCGCTGGCCTCCGGTACCTCGTGTTGAACCTCGTGGGAAGCGCGCTGATGCTCCTCGCCATCGGCGGACTCTACGCTACCACCGGCACGCTCAACATGGCCGACCTCGCGATGCGCCTCGGCAACCCCGGTGAGTACGGGGTCGCGCTCGCACCCGTGCTCGGGCTCTCGATGCTGCTGTTCGCCGTGTTCGCGCTGAAAGCCGGTGCCGTGCCGTTCCAGTGGTGGGTGCCCGCGACGTACCGCGCCGCGCCCGCCCCCGTGACCGCGATGCTCGCCGGCGTCGTCAAGAAAGTCGGCGTGTACGCGCTCATTCGGCTCTACTTCACGGTGTTCGCGGCCGCGCAGCTCGACGCGCTCTCGCTCCCGTGGGGTGACACAGCGCTCGCGTACTTCGGGCCAGTCGTCCTCGCGATGGCGACACTCTCCATCGCGTTCGGCGGTCTCGCAGCTGTCGGCCAGGACCGACTCGAAGACCTACTGGCGTACTCCTCCATCGGGCAGGTCGGCTTCATCGTGTTGCCGCTGTCGGTCGGCGCCTTCGTCCCGAGCGTCCGCCACCTCGCCATCGTCGCGGCGCTCGTCTACGCGCTCAACCACACGCTCTCGAAGGGGCTGCTGTTCCTCGTCGCGGGCACGATCCGTGACGCCACCGGCACCACGCGGTTCGACGACCTCGGCGGCGTCGCCCGCACGCACCCGGTGGTCGCCGGCGCGTTCCTCGTCGGCGGCCTCGGTCTCGTCGGAATCCCACCCCTCTCGGGGTTCTTCGGGAAGCTGCTCGTGTTCCAGACCGCAGCCGACTCCCGGTCGTGGATCGCGCTCGCCGTCGCGCTCGGCGGCGCTCTCCTCACCATCGCGTACGTCTCCCGCGCGTGGAACCGTGGCTTCTGGGGTGACCCGTCGGCGGCAGTCGACCGTTCCAGCGTCGACACCCGGCAGGTCGCCGTGCTCGTCGCGCTCGCCGCGGCCGTCGTCGTCGTCGGCGTCGGCTTCCAGCCGGTGTACGAGTTCGCCGGGCACGCCGCCGACGCAGCGGTCGACCGCGCCAACTACATCGAGGCCGTGCTGCCAGACGGTGGCCACCTCGCCACCAGTGGGGGTGAACACTAGTGAGCGTCCGTCGCTGGCCGCTGCTCGGCGTCACGCTCGCCGTGCTGTGGCTGTTCGTCCGCGGCGTCGGCTTCGACCTCGTGACGCTGGCCGAGGAACTCCTCCTCGGCCTCGCGCTCGGGTTCTTCGTCGCCGGAATCTTCCGGCGGCTCTACCCGGGACGGGCCGATGTCGGTCGGGCCGTACGCACCGCGCCGTACGTCGCGCTCTACCTCGGGTCGTTCCTCTACGAGCTCGTCACCGCGAACATCGACGTGGCGAAGCGAGTGCTCGCGCCGAGCATGCCCATCAGCCCCGCAGTCATCGAGGTGCCGTTGCGCGTCGAGACGCCGTTCGCCATCACCACCATCGCCAACAGCATCACGCTCACACCGGGGACACTCACCATGGACTACGACGACGAGACGAACACGCTGTACGTGCACGCCATCGACGGCCGGGACCGCGACGCTGTCCTGGGCCCGATCCGGCGCTGGGAGGACTACGCCCTCGCCATCTTCGACGAGGACGCAGACCCCGGGGACCCGGTCTCCGAGCCCGGAGGTGACGGCGATGAGTAGCGTCCTCGACCTCGTCGTCGGCGGCGCGCTCGTACTCGCGAGCTTCCTGACCCTGCTGTGTGGCTACCGGGTCATCCGCGGGCCGACGGTGCCCGACCGCGTCGTCGCGCTCGACACGATCGGCACGAACGTCGTCGCCATCGCCGTCCTGTTCGCCATCCAGACGGGCACTGGCCTGTTCGTCATGGTCGGACTGGTGCTGGCTATCATCGGGTTCATCAGCACCGTCACGGTCGCGAAGTACGTCATCGAGGGGGACATCATCCAATGACGCCAACAGAGATTCTCACAGTCGCGTTCGTCGTCGTCGGATCGTTCTTCCTGTTGATCGGGACAGTCGGCCTGCTCCGCCTGCCCGACGTGTACAACCGAATGCACGCCACGTCGAAAGCGACGACCCTCGGCGCGGCGTCCATCTTTCTGGCCGGCTACGTCCACTTCGGCCCGGACGGCCTGGGCCTGCCGTCGCTGGTGGGCATCGTGTTCCTGTTCCTCACGGCGCCGACGGGCGCCCACATGATTTCGCGGTCGGCACAGAAGATGGGCGTGTCGTTCCACGGGTCCGCCGAGTGGCCCGCGGAGGACGAGGAGTAGCTGGCAGCCGACCCGTCTCAGAGACCCGTCGCGAGCTCCTCTGCCACCCGGCGGCCGAGCCCTCGCTTGTCGCCCGCGTACTCGGAGACCTCGTCGGCCGTGACGACGAGTGCGCGCGTCTCGTCGCTCCCCATCACGCTCGCGTCGTTCGCGACGACGAACGAGAGCCCGCTGCGGTCGCGGATGCTGCGGGCGGCCTCGACCATCGCGTCGTCTTCTCCCGAGGTCTCCGTCTTGAAGCCGACTATCCGGAGGGTCGGGTACTCGTCGCGGACGGCGTCGAGGAGCTTCCGCGTCGGCTGGAGGTCGAGGGTGAGCTCCTGTCCGGAGCGAATCTTCTCCTCGCTCGGCTCGACCGTGTAGTCGCCGATGGCGGCCGCCGAGACGAGCGTGTCGGCGTCCGCACAGGCGTCGAGTGTCGCCGCCGTCATCTCCGCGGCCGTCTCGACGTCGCGCACGTCGGCGTACGGGACGTCGCCGTCGCCGTGGACGAGCGTCACGTCGGCACCCCGGACGTAGCAGGCGGCGGCGACGGCCCGCCCGGTCTTCCCGGACGACCGGTTCGTGAGCACTCGCACCGGGTCGATGGGTTCGCTCGTCGCGCCCGAGGTCACGACGACGTGTTCCCCGTCCAGCGGGCGGTCACCGGCGGCGCGGGCCGTTGCGAGAACGATGGCGTCCTCGCTGGCGATCTTCGCTTTCCCCTCCTCGACGCGGGGGTCGACGAAGTCCACGCCCCAGGACGACACGCGGTCGATGGCGTCGAGGACGCCCGGGTGGTCGTACATCGGCTCGTGCATCGCCGGCGCGACGACGACCGGAACGCCAGCCCCGAGCGCGGTCGTCGCCGTCGTCGTCACCGGCGAGTCGTCGACGGCGGCCGCCATCTTCCCGACGGTGTTCGCGGTCGCCGGCGCGACCAGGAAGACGTCGGCCCAGCCGTCGCGGCCGCAGAGCTCGACGTGCTCGACGCTCCCCGTGATTTCGGTGACGACCGGCGCGTCGGTCGCGAACTCGACCGCCCACGGGTGGACGATGCCCTGCGCGCTCTCGGTCACGACGGCTCGCACGTTCGCGCCGCGGCGCCGCAGCTCGTGGGCGAGTTCCACGACCTTCACCGCCGCGATGCTGCCCGTCACGCCGAGGGCGACGTTCACTCCGGAGAGCATTCCCCTGTGAGTCTGTGGGGTGAGGACTTAAATCGGGGCGATGGCGGACGCCGCCGGAGCCGGGCTGCCAGGCGACCCCGACAGGAGCGGTCGGCTACTCGTCGTCGACGCTCGGGTGCTGGCTCGGCGGGTCGGCCGGCGAGAGGTCGGCGAGCGCCTCGAGGCTCTCTCGCTCGCGCCGCCTGCGCTCGTCCTCGGCCACTTCCTCGGTACCGGGCGGGACGTCCCGGTCGCGGCCCGTGAAGTAGCCGTCCGGAGCCACCCAGTCGTGGTAGTAGGCCGCGTCGCTGTCCTCGACGACCGTGAGACCCGCCGTCGCGCCGTGGCCGGCTGCGACGACGGCCTGGTGGTACTGGCGTGCGACGCGACCGGCAGCGTACAGGCCGTCGACGCCGAGGCGCGCGAACCGGTCGGCGACCAGCATCGTCTTCGACCCGCGCTGGACGCGCTCGACGTCGAAGCCGTCGAGGTAGCCGGTGTCCGGCCAGGACGCGGCCACCACGAACTCGGCGGCGTGCTCCGCGCCGGACTCTGTCTCGACGGCGAACGGTCGGTCCCCGGTCACGGACTCGACGTGCTCGTCGACGAAGCCGACGCCCGCGTCGGCGGCCTGCTCGCGGGTGGCGTCGAGGAACGACCGCGCGTTCACGCCCGCCGGGAACCCCGGAACGTTCTCCAAGTGGGCGTTTCGCGCGAGAATCGGCTCCCCC
>Ga0207850_100224_pt1 | contig 48683 bp, 50 predicted proteins | sample 23E2SouthBayCA_FD_187746 | JGI IMG/M metagenome (GOLD analysis project Ga0207850, IMG submission 187746) | Aerobic enrichment media microbial communities from Eden Landing Ponds, California, USA - A23 E3 (3) (SPAdes) | ecosystem: Environmental > Aquatic > Marine > Unclassified | place...
TTGACTTCGGGGCCGTCTTCGAGGCCATCATCGTCCGTATCAACAACGGTTGGATCCGTGCCGTACTCATTGACTTCGGGGCCGTCTTCGAGGCCATCATCGTCCGTGTCAACAACGGATGGATCCGTGCCATACTCATTGACTTCCAGACTGTCCGTGAGGCCATCACCATCGGTATCGGCCGAGAGTGGATCCGTACCAATTTGAACTTCCTTCAGGGCGGGAACTGAGTCAGCGTCGATTGAAACAGTATTTGTGGTTGCGACAGTCGCCCCGCCTGTCAGAACAAGACCTAGTACTATGAGGACAGCTATCGTAGTCTTCCTCATTATGATTTATGCTTTGTTCGGAGTATGGAGTATTAAAACTGGCTCTGCGGACACCAGATTCGTTGCTCTACCCCTCGTCAAAAGCCCGAGAGTCAGTTTCCTCTGTTACGGCATTCTCTGTAGCTATCTCGCTGCTGACTTGATCCTCTAAGTCTTGCACGCGAAATCTGACAGAATATGAGGCTGTCGTGTCAATCGGCGATTGATTTTCTCTGTTGCGACCAGTATGGATATACGCGAACTCCCGTGGCCACCACTCGCCCAGTCGCGCATCGAACGAAAGCAAACACATCTCAACAGTAGAACACGAAACGACGGACTCAGATCCTGTGGGTCGTGATTTCGGGAATAATCGCAGCGATGGGCGCTGGAGGATTTGAACCCCCGACAACTTGGTCCGAAGCCAAGCACTCTGTCCAAACTGAGCTAAGCGCCCTCGCTCACACCTTTCTCGTGTTTCGGTTTAAACTACTCGGTTCGATCGCGTCAACGGTCCCCCGTCCAGGCGAGTATGGCCGATAGGCACGGATCTTTGCACTGTACCTGTGAAGACAGCTGTATGCCAGTTACGGACGACGAAACTATCGAGACGATCCTCGACAGCGAAACGATCGCGGTCGTCGGCTGCTCGACGACTCCGGGGAAGGCCGCTCACGACGTCCCGAAATACCTGCTGGAGCACGGCTACGACGTAATCCCGGTCAACCCCTTCGCCGAGGAAGTCTTCGATCGGCCCGCGTACGATTCGCTATCCGATGTGCCCGATGAGATCGATGTCGTCGACGTATTCCGACCCAGTGAGGAGGTGCCGGAGATTGTCACGAGCGTGCTGGAACGCGACGATGTCGATACCGTCTGGCTCCAGCGGGGGATCACCGATGAGGAGTCCGGCCGACGGGTCGCATCAAGCGGCCGTCAGTTCGTCCAGGATCGGTGTCTGAAAGTCGAACACCGGCGCCTGCGGGATGATTAAGTAGGCCGATTCCCGGCGTCATTCGGCGGCGTCGCGTCCGCTCCGCCAGCTGTCGCGTCGCCATCGGGTGTAGCGTGACTACCGTCGGGTTCGACGTCCTCGATGTTCGCGTCGGCGATAATCGTCTCGACGTCGAGACCCTGTTTTTCAGCCAGCGCTTCGAGCAACGCGCGCTGCTCGGAGAGGTCGTGTTCCATCCGGTCGACCTGCTGGCTGGTCGACTCGACCTCGTTTCGGAGCTGGACGAGCTGCTCGCGGAGCTCGTTCATCCGGTTGTAGCTCTCTTCGGCGAGAGAGGTGACTTTCTGCAGTTTCTTGGCGGTGTCTCCAAAGCCCATACCGGGATGTATGTGAGGGGCTGTTGTGGGCGTTGTGGTGTCAGTTTGTCGCCGCAGTTAAGCCCCGCGGCCGCACACGGCCACGTATGGTGGACTCGCGTCACGCCGCCCCGCTCGTCGGCATCGCCGCCTGCCTGCTGGTCATCGTCGTGCTCGCGACGCCGTATGTACTGACCGAGTCACAGACGGCAGGACTGTACTACGAGTCGGGGGTCGTCAACCCACTGCTCGCGGGGCTGCTCGCGATGTCGGCAGCGGTGGTGTTCGCGGCCGGCCAGCAAGGCCGGACCGACGATGCGCTCGCTGCAGGTGTGTCGCTTACCCTCGGGCTGTTCATCGCTATGATCACCGTCGCGTGGGCATTGACGGTCCAGTTCGGGATCGTAGACGTCTCACTCGCATCCCATCGCTGGGCACTCGTCACCGTCGCGATCGGAGTCCCACTAGCTGGTGTGTGGTATGCACAGACGCTAGGGCTACTCGGAGACGGGGATGCGAAAGGCCCTTAAGTCACAGCGGGGTAGTTTCGAATGGACTAGGCCGGGCGGTTAGGCCCCGCCCGCATACCCGCGCTATGGTCTTTAGCGGGGGCCGAACACTGGGTGCGTCCGGTCGACGGGCGCGGACCTCGCAAGCTAACGTGGAAGCCTCGTCCGACGGGGGTAGCGGTCCACGGGCGTTCGCCTGCAGGGGCGATCGGCCGTGGTTGACCGCGGGTACCCCGCCAGGCGCGGAAGCGAGCAGCGGACCCGCGGACACCTGCCGCTCGTCGGGTCGCGGGGTGGAGGAGGCGCGCGAGACTATCCGCGTTCGAACGCCGGGCAATCCCGGCCGTCCACTATTCATATCGGATATTCCGTCCCTCAGCGACGCAGTCGTCGCCAGCCACCGACTAGCAACGCTCCCAGCCCGTGCAACGCGATCCAGAGCCCGAACAGCCAGGCTAGCGAATCGGCCGTCGACCGAACGAGAAGCCACAGTCCCACAGGCGAGAGGACGACGCCAGCGAGAAGCCACAGCGTTGTTCGGGGCATATATGGCCCCAAGCGGGGAGGGTACCTCACCGTGACGATGACGGGCACAAAGGTTAGTGGCATCCAGTGCCTAGCCGATATATGGCAGATGCACGCCTCGTCTACGACGACGACTGTACGTTCTGTACGGAAGCCGCCGAGTTCGTCGCCGACCGATCGGACGTCGAGTTAGTCGGGTTCTCGGAGGTGTCCGCGGATCTGCGTGACCGGCTCCCGGCCGACTACGAGAGTTGTGCACACCTGATCGTCGGGGATGCGGTCTACTCCTGTGGTGCGGCAATGGAACGGGCGTTCGTTGAGACCGACTTGGGGGAGGACCTGAAACCGGCCGTCAAGTTTCTCAGCCAATTCGAAGACTACACTCGCGTCCGCGAACGGGTGTATCAGGAAATCGCAGACCGTCGGGGAACGCTCGGAAAGGTGTTCTGAGCAGCGACGGAGGTAAGCCGCCGTGTCTCGCCGAGAAGAGCGCCAATCAGTCGTCGGTGTTCGCGATAGCCTCGAATCCGTCGACATCCAGCGAGCCGCTGATGGTGCGGTTCGGGTAGGGGATGTTGATACCCGCCTCGTCGAAGCCTTCCTTGACGGCCTTGACGTATTCACCTTTGGTCCTGACGAAGTCGCCACGGCCCGGATCGGCGATCCAGACGCGCGATTTGAGCCCGACCGAAGAATCGCCCAGTTCCGTCAACCGGACCGAGGGCGCGGGGTCGTCGAGGATATCGTCGTGTTTCTCGGCTTCCTCGATGATGATCTCGGTGGCTTTGTCGATGTCGTCGTCGTAGCCGATGCCGAAAAGGAACTGCAGGCGAAGCTGCTCTTTGGCGACAGGGTTTTTGATGACACCGTCGGTGAGGTTGGAGTTGGGCACTGTCAGCAGCTCGTTGTCGAAGGTGCGCACGCGAGTGACGCGCAGGCTGATGTCCTCGACGATGCCGGCGTTGCCGTCCCACTCGATCCAGTCACCGATGCGGAACGGTTTGTCCGTGTAGATGAACACGCCGGCGACGAAGTTCGCGATGACGTCCTGAAGCGCGAACCCGATTGCCAGCGTCGCGGCGGCGGCAATCGTCGCTAGCGACGTGAGGAAGTTGCCGTAGCCCGCCATCCCGAACGCGACAGCGATCGCGGCGAAAAGGACCAAAATCGCGACCATCTTCCGGATCGGCGTCCGGGCGTGTTCGTCCAGCCCCCGTTTGCGGAGGACACGGCTGACCATCGGCAGTACGATCGATTTACCGCCCCAATACAGGACGGCAAACACGATGACGAACGTGAGCAACGAGCCCAGTGGACCGGCAATCGCCGCCCCCAGACCGGCATCAATCAGGAAATCGGCAACGAACTGCAGCGGGATCACCGCTGGAATACTCCCGTGTGGCCCCGAGTCTGGACGACCTCAGCGTTCGTGCGTTCGGCGAGTTCCTCGGCCAGATCCTCACTGGTCGTCCCACCGCGAGCCGACCGCAGGAACTTGACTTTTACGAGGTCGCTCGATTCGAGTTGCGAGTCGAGTTCATCGACGACGGACTCGATACCGCCCTTACCGACGCGAAGTGTCGCATCCAACTCGTGGATGCGGCGCTGTTTGTCTGTATCAGTCATAGCTACGCAAATGGGTTTGAGACCGTTTTACCTTTCGACCTGACGATGTGTGGAAAACTGTGATTGATCCGTCACAATCAGTAGCCGTACCGTGCCTGTGCGCCGCAGTCACACGTGACGACGACGTGGCCATCCCTAGTCCGAACCCGGGCGTTACGGCTGGGGATTAAATACGCGTCACAGGCGTCACACGTGAACCGATCGAAATCCGCCGGCAGGGACAGTCGGTTCCGCTCGGCGATGCGGCGGGCGCGGCGAACGTACTCTCGAGCGCGGGCCTGGTCGTCCGCGCGGGCAGCTGCGTCGGCCTGCTCGTGCAGAATCGCGATCCGCTCGCGGGCGAGTTGCCGATCGGTTCCCATCTGATCGACGATAGGAGAACCCGCCCGTTAGATGTATCGTTCCAGGCCTGACACACGTCGTCCAGCCCGGAAGCTCAACGCCTCGACTGGCGTCGGTCGGAATGAGTCGGCAACGTTATTGATACCGCCGAACTGCTGTCGGATGTGCGCGTCCTGAATTACCTCGAGTTCGAGGACCGACTCGATCGCAGCGGGATCAGCACCTCCGTCGCTCACCAGCGGGCCGCCCTCTCCCGGACCGACGCCGACGTGACCTACCTCACGGCACCGTGGTACGGTGGCGATATGGTGCTAGCGGGGCTAAACCGGCTCGTCAACGGGCAGGGACTGGCCGATTTCGACCTCGTGCACGCCAATATGATCGGGCCGGGAACCGCCTTCGTGGTCCGGCGGGCAAAGCGAAAGGACATCCCAATTGTGCTACACGCTCACGTGACCAGCGAGGACTTCGCCGAGAGTTTCCGCGGGTCAAATCTCCTCGCGACGCCGCTCCGGCGGTACCTCAAGTGGTTTTACTCGCAGGCGGATCTGGTACTCTGCCCGAGCGAATACACCCGCCAGACCCTCCAGGAGTACCCCATTGACGCGCCGATTCGCTCGATCACCAATGGGATCGACCTCGACTCGATGGCCGATCACGAGCAGTTTCGCGAGGAATACCGGCAGCGCTACGACCTCGATGGGATGGTCGTGTTCGCAGTCGGCAGCGTCTTCGAGCGCAAGGGCCTGACGACCTTCTGTGAAGTCGCCCAGAACACCGAGTACGATTTCGCCTGGTTCGGCGAATACGACGGCAGTCTGCTCGGCTCGCGAACGGTTCGCAAGTGGACGAAGAATCCGCCCGAGAACGTCACCTTCACCGGTTGGATCGAGGACAAACGCGGGGCGTTTGCCGCGGGTGACGTGTTCCTGTTCCCCTCGAAAGTCGAAAACCAGGGACTGGTCGTACTGGAGGCGATGGCCGCCGGCAAAGCGGTCGTACTGCGGGACATTCCCGTCTTCAGGGAGTATTACGAGGACGGCCACGACTGCCTGCTCTGCTCGACCCGTGAGGAGTTCGAAGACGCACTCGAACGGCTCGAAGCGGACCCGGAACTGCGCGAGCGACTCGGCGAAAACGCCAAAGAGACCGCACAGCAACACAGTCTCGACCGAGTCGCCGAAGGGCTGGCCGACGCCTACCGGGAAGTCACAACACATTAATCGATGGTAGTGCAATCCGTGGATGAATGGTCACTCCGACTGTCGCCGCGTTCACCGACACGTATCTTCCGACGGTGAACGGCGTCACCTACACCGTCAAATCCTGGCGCGAAGCCTGGGAGTCGCGGGGACAGACGATGGATCTGGTCTATCCGAAGGCCAGTGACTATGATCCCGGTGCCGGGGAGTATCCGGTCCGAAGCGTCCGGTTTCCGTTCTATGAGGGGTATCGGCTCGGCGCACCACAGGTGCCCGAAGGCGTCACAGACGCCGATGTCGTACACGCACACACGCCATTCGGCGTCGGACTCAGTGGACTACGACTCGCACGCTCGAATGACCTCCCGCTGGTGGCGTCCTATCACACCCCGACCAGCGAATATGCGGAGTACATCTCGTTCAACGGAGCCGTCGAGCGGACGGTTCGCCGCTGGGCCCGATCGTACGAGCGGTGGTTTTTCGGCCGCGCCGATCTGGTCATCGCCCCCAGCGAACGGACACGCGATCACATTCTGAACGACGTCGGTATCGACACCGAGGTCGCCGTCGTCGCCAACGGGGTCGACACCGACCAGTTCAGACCGGTCGACACTGACGCCTTTCGGGAGCGCTACGACATCGGCGACGGGCCGGTCATCGGATACACCGGTCGGCACGGCTACGAGAAGTGTCTGTCCGACATCCTCGCCGCGACAGACGGACTGGACGTGACGGTACTGTTCGGCGGTGACGGGCCGGCACGGGAGGACCTCCAGGCCCGCGCGGAAACACTCGATCTCGACGTGCGCTTTCTGGGCTTTCTGGACCGCGAGGAACTGCCCGCCTTTTACTCGACACTTGATGTGTTCGCGTTCCCCAGTCCGGTCGAGACACAGGGGCTCGTCGCGCTCGAAGCCAACGCCTGTGGCACACCGGTCGTGGGCGTCGACAGCGGCGCGCTGTCGGACACGGTCGTCAACGGTGGGACCGGGTATCGATATCCACAGGGGGACATCGAAGCGTTCCAAGAGCAACTCGAGCGCGCGCTGGCGGAACGCGATCAGTTGAGCCAGAGCTGTCTGGACCGGCGCGAGCGACTCAGTGTCGATCACTCCGTCGACCGTCTCGAAGAGCTCTACGAATCGGTGCGCACCGACACCGAAGCGGCACCGATCACGTGAACTCCGACAGCGACGTCTGTTCGTCCGTTCCGTCGACGTCACTATTTCGGCGTGTACGATTCGAAAACGAGCCACGCCGGCGGATCCGTGAATCAGCGAGCGCTTCCGTCGCCCGGTCGGCCAGCGCGGCGTAGCGCTGGCGTGCCTCCTCGGCGCGACGCTGATACTCGACGATCGGATAGGGGTAGTCCGTCCCGATTTCGACGCCGACGTCCGCCTGCGTCGCACTGTCCATCTTCGCCGGTTCGGTCAGGTACGCGTCCGGGACTGATCGCAGTTCGGGAACGTATCGACGGACGAACGTGCCGTCTGGGTCGTACTCCCGAAGCTGTTTCGCGGGGTCGTACACCCGGACCGGATGGACGCCTGTCAGATTGGCCTGTGATTGCCACTGGGTGTAGTTGATCGCCGGGTCGGAATCGATCAAATGGTAGTACATAAAATCCGCGCCCCGCTTCCACCACTCTCGCAGGACGTAGACGAAAAACGAGGCCACCATCGCGCGGGTCCGAAAGTTGAGATAGCCGGTCTCGACCAGCGCCCGCATCGCCGCATCGACCATCGGAAAGCCGGTCTCGCCGTGTTTCCAAGCGGCGACCAGGTCGGGGTCGTGTTCGTCCCGGAACAGGCCGTGCATCGCGGGGTTGACCGCCCGATCGGTCCAGCCCGGCCAGTCGGCCAGTTTCTGGGTATAGTGGCGGTTCCAGAACAGCCGCGAGACGAACATCTCTCTCCCTCGCGAGGACGGTGCATCCTGGACACACTGGTAGACCTCCCGGGGCGAGAGCGCGCCGATCGCGAGATACGCCGAAAGCCGCGACGAACGCGTTTCGGCGTCGGCGGGTGGCGAGATTACGGCGGGGTACTCCTGCAGGCGGTCGACGAACGCCGACAGTCGCTCGCGGCCGGCCGTCGTGCCGCCCTCGGGGACGTTCGACTTCGAGGGGGCGACGTCGTATCGATCCTCGATCTCCCCGATAGTCGTCGTGCTCTCGACGGGGTTGTCCGGCAGTGACTCGGGTCGCGGGTGGGGTTCGGACTCGAAGTACGCCTCACACTGCTCGCGCCAGTCCTCGCGGGTATCGACCGCGACCGTGCCGTCGGGATGGCGTTCGTCCGGTCGGACGACCCCGTCGTCCGCGAAGACAGTGACACCCTCGCGGTCGAGCAACGCGTCGTCTCGCCGTCGGCCGTATCGTCCCGTCACGTCGCGATTACAGTATACCTCGTAGCCTCGCTCGAGCAGCGACGAGATCACGTCCCGAGGGTCGCCGTGGCGCAGGGCGAGGTCGCCACCCCGTGCGCGATACTGGCGACGGAGATCACGCAGGGACCCGTGGACGAACCGGAGTCGGGCGTCACAGGCCAGCCCGTCGGTCCCGTAGAACTGCGGATCGAAGACGAACACCGGCGCGGGGTCACCGTCCTCGGCGGCGGCCGCCAGCGCGGGGTTGTCGACGCTGCGTAGATCCGCGCGGTGCCAGACGACGATGTCGCTCACTCCCGGCCGTTCGGACTGGATCGACAAATGCGGTCGGGATAACCGTGCGATCGATCGCCACCGTCAGAACCGCCCAGCCGCCTCAGCGCTCGAGTTCCGCCTGGCGATCCCGGAGCGCGGCGATCCGGTCCTCAGGGTCGGGATGTGAGCCGGGTAGCACACGCTCGGAGAGGGCGTCGAGACGTCGCCGGAGCCGTCCAAGCCGGTCGTCGGGGGTCTCCTCGCCCGTCTCGCTCATCGCGTAGGGAAGCACGCACAGTTCACGGACGCCCGTCTCGGCCACCCGCAGGTCAGTCGCAGGTCGGTGATCTGCGGTCAGCGTTTCGAGTGCGCTGGCCAGCGCGGCCGGCGAACCGCTGATCGCCACGCCGCCGGCGTCGGCCGCGTACTCGCGGATCCGCGAGAGCAGTCGGTAGGTGGCCGTGCTGGCGAGATACAGCGGCCCGACCGTGAGGACGGCGACCGGCGTGAACAGCAGGAGTGGGATTTCGAGGTTGCTGAGGTTCGCATTCTGCTCACCCTCGAGACCGAAGAGCTTGCGCGCGATCCACGAGCGCCGGAGTGCCCCAGCCAGTCCGTCAAGAAAACGACCGCTTGTCGTCGGCAGGAACGCCGCCGCGGTCATCACGAACGCGTCGCCGTTGCTGAGATGCGCGAGTTCGTGGCCGATCACCGCGTCGAGTTCCTCGTCGTCGAGTGCCGCAAGCAGGCCCACAGTGAGAAACAGCGTCCGCTCGCCCGGCCGACTTGCGACGTAACTGTTCGGCGTCTCGACGTCCAGTACTCGAACCTCGGGGACGGTCACGTCGGCCGTCTGTGCGAGCCGAGCGACCCGATTTGTCAGCGTCGGCGCGGCCACGACTGTCTCCCCGGGTTCGTCGGCCGCCTCATCGCCCTCGCTACGGTCGGCGAGGAGAATGTTCTTGAGTTCCTTGTCCGGGCCGATGTCGTACTCGCGGGCCTCGCGCAGCGTGAGTCGATAGCCGAACACCGACTGAATCAACAAAACGAGCGGCGTTCCGACGATCAGGACCGGCCGGAGTGGTACGACATCGAAGGCCAGTGCCCGAGCGAAAACCTCGAACTGGTAGCCGACCAGCGGCAACAGTGCCAGCGCGACGTGCCCGAGGACGTACACGGCAGCCACGAACGCCACGTCAAAGGCCAGCAGAACCGCCACGAGGGCCACGATCCGCAGGCGCGTTCGCAGTCTGGAGGGCTGACGGAGTGACATTACGTCGTCATTTTCACCTTGAATCAAAAAGTGTGTCGGAGAACAGACCACTCTACACAGGGCGTTGCGGGCTTTCGTCGGCGTTCCGGTATGCTTCGCTCGCAGCCCTACGCCAGTGCGCTTCCGGCCCGAATGATCGTCTTCTCGCCGAAGGCCGGCCCGATCAACTGCAACCCGACCGGCAGACCGTCGCTCGTCTCGCCCGCCGGAACGGAGATCGCGGGGAGGTTCGCGAGGTTGACCGGCGTCGTGTTCGCGTCGGCCAGGTACATCGTCAGGGGATCGTCCAGACTCTCGCCACGTTCCATCGGCGGGACGGGCATCGTCGGCGAGGCGAGCACGTCCGCCGCTTCGAGTGCCGAATCGAAGTCCTGCTTGACCCACGCGCGGGCGTCCTGAGCCTGCTTGTAGTATTTGTCGTGATACCCCGCCGAAAGCGCGTAGGTCCCCAGCAGGATCCGGCGCTTGACTTCCTCGCCGAAGCCCTCCTCACGGACCGCCGCGAACTCCTCGTTCCAGTTGCCCTCGTACTCCTGTGTGGGCCCGTAGCGCACGCCGTCGAACCGTGCCAGATTCGAGGAGGCCTCGCTCATCGCGATCACGTAGTAGGCCTCGACGGCGTGTTGTAGTGACTCCATCGAGACCTCGTGATAGCTGGCACCCTTCGCTTCCAGCTCGTCGATGGCCTCCCAGAAGGTCTCGACGACTCGCTCGTCGGCCCCGTCGAGCAGTTCGGTCGGAATGCCGATTTCCAGCCCCTCGACGTCGCCGTCGGCGGCCTCGACGTACGCTCCGTCGCCGGGCGCCTCCCGGGTCGTCGCGTCGCGGTCGTCCGGCCCGGCGATCACCTCTAGCAGTTCGGCGGCCTCCTCGACGGAGGGGGCGATCGGACCGATCTGTTCTAGGGAGTTGGCATACGCGATCAGCCCGTACCGGGAGACCAGCCCGTAGGTGGGTTTGATCCCGACCGTGCCGGTAAACGCAGCTGGACAGCGCACCGATCCGCCGGTGTCAGTCCCCAGCGCGAGGTCAGCCTCGCCGGCGGCCACGGCAGCCGCGGAACCACCGGATGACCCGCCTGGGACCCGCCCCTCGGCGGCGGGGTTGTCCGTCGGGCCGAACGCCGACGTCTCGGTCGTCGTCCCCATCCCGAACTCGTCCATATTCGTCTTGCCGGGGATGGTCGCACCCGCCTCTTTCAGGCGCTGGACGACCGTCGCGTCGTAGGGCGGGACGTACTCCTCGAGCATCGCCGACCCGCAGGTCGTCCGCACGCCCTCCGTCGAGATGTTGTCCTTGACAGCGACGGTCTTGTCGGTGAGTGGTCCCTCCGTGTCGCTCTCGATCGTCTCTCGGGTGATGAATGCGTTGTAGCTCATCTCACGACACCTTCGGACCCTTGAAAAAGCCCTCCTCGTCATCGGCGTTCTGTAGCGCCTGCTCCTGATCGAGTGACGCCCGCCTCTCGTCGGGGCGCATCACGTTGACGAGATCGGCCTCACGCTCGACCTCGGGCACCTCCTCAAGCGTCTCGAAGGCGTCGAGAATCTCGCCGAACTGCTCGGCGAAGCGCTCGAGTTCCTCCTCGGCGAGATCGACCCGGGCGAGATCGGCGACGTGGCGCACCTCGTCGGGATCGACGGCAGAATCGCTCATACTACACCGGAAGACAGGGCCGGCGGTAAGGATTTCGATGCCGGACCGTCGCGCAACGCCGGTTCCAGTCGGGACAAGCCGTTCGGAAAGCGAGCGTTCGTCCCGAAAGCGAACAGAGGAGTACGCAATCGGAGAGGTGATTTTTCGATCATAGAAACAGATTTTTCGGCTAGCCAAAGATTTAAGACGTTTGCACTACAACAGGATACTGAAGCCAGGTAGTTCTGTGGGCGTTTGCCCGAGACGTATTCACCCTAACCAATGACAGACACGACCATCAGACGCCACGAGCACACGAGTCAGCGAGAGACGTCAGAGGAAGCGGCAGACGAGGATCTCGTCTGTCCGGAGTGTGGTGGCACACTTGTACACGATTCCGAGCGCGGAGAGACGGTCTGCGACGAGTGTGGGCTAGTAGTTGAAGAAGACGAGATCGATCCCGGCCCGGAGTGGCGCGCGTTCGACGCCAGCGAGAAAGACGAGAAGAGCCGCGTCGGGGCGCCGACGACGAATATGATGCACGACAAGGGGCTGTCGACCAACATCGGCTGGCAGGACAAAGACGCCTACGGCAATTCCCTATCCAGTCGCCAGCGCGAGAAGATGCAGCGGTTGCGCACCTGGAACGAGCGGTTCCGCACCCGCGACTCCAAAGAGCGGAATCTCAAGCAGGCACTGGGCGAGATCGACCGGATGGCCTCAGCACTTGGCCTCCCCGAGAACGTTCGCGAGACCGCCTCGGTAATCTATCGGCGGGCACTCGACGAGGACCTGCTCCCCGGCCGGTCGATCGAAGGTGTCTCGACGGCATCGCTGTACGCCGCTGCTCGCCAAGCCGGCACACCGCGGAGCCTCGATGAGATCGACGCCGTCTCCCGGGTCGAGAAAGACGAGATTGCCCGAACCTATCGGTATGTAGTCCGCGAACTCGGACTGGAGGTTAAGCCCGCCGACCCCGAGAGTTACGTGCCCCGATTTGCAAGCGACCTCAATCTCTCCGAAGAGGTCGAACGGCGTGCCCGCCAACTCCTCAGCACGGCCAAATCCAAGGGCGTCCACTCCGGGAAATCGCCTGTGGGACTGGCCGCTGCAGCAGTGTACGCCGCCTCGCTGCTCTCCAACGAGAAAGTGACCCAAAACGAGGTCTCGGAAGTCGCCAATATCTCCGAGGTCACGATCCGCAACCGCTACCACGAGTTGCTGGAAGCCGAAGAGGACATCCCGACCTAACGACGGATCACCCAAGGAACGAACCGCAGGTTCTTGGGTTGGGAATTCCGAACGGACCGTATGGAGACGACGCGCCATTTTGTCGCGACCGTCTACGTCGTCAACGACGGCGCTGTCGCGTTACACGACCACGACAAACTCGAGATGTGGCTCCCGCCGGGCGGTCACATAGACCGGGACGAGCTCCCCCACGAGGCAGCCAGACGTGAGGTCCGCGAAGAGATCGGTCACGAAATCGACCTGATCGCCCCACAAGAAAATATTGACTCACCGACAGTCGAGTCGATTCCCCAGCCACAGCACTTCCTGCTTGAGGACATCAACGTCCACGGCGGCGAAGTAGGCCACCAACACATCGATTTCGTCTTCTACGGACAAGTCGACAGCCGCAAAATCGATCCCGCTCCCGGAGAGGTCGGACCGACGGCCTGGGAGTGGTTCGACAAGGCGGACCTACAGGCCGCCGGCGACCGCCTCGAACCGGACGTGATAGAGATCGGTCAGCGGGCAATCGAAGCCGTTGAGCGCCGTTCAGGGTGAAAAATACCCACAGGTATAGTAGATACCGCACCGATTTATCGGGTTATGGGAACTGTGGGGTCGGTACGGGCTCTCTACGTCGGCGACGACCCACACTTTGGAACGCTGGTGGGGACGTTCTTAGAGCGGGAGGCAGGCCGCCTCCGGGTACAAACGACGACAGATACCGACGAAGCGCGGTCGATGCTCTCGGAGTACGACTTCGACTGTGTCGTCTCCGCGTACGATCTGTCGGATCAAACCGGCATCGGGTTCTTCGAGACCGTCAGGAGCGACCATCCACACCTTCCGTTCGTCCTGTTCTTCGATCGGGCCGACGGGGAGATCGTAAGCGAGGCGATCGACGCCGGCGTCACCGATTACGTGGAGAACGGTACCGATCAGTACGCGGTGCTGGCGGACCGGATCGTGAACGCAGTGTATCGGAACCGCGCGACACGACGACTTCGAGAGGACGAGAAGCGATATCGATCGCTGCTCACCGAGATGAACAAGGGCGTCGCGTTGCACCAACTCGTCACCGACGACGCGGGCGAACCGGTCGATTTCCGTATCCTCGAAGTCAACGACCAGTACGCAGCCACCCTCGATCTGGATCGGGAAGCAATCGTGGGACGGCTGGCATCAGAGCTCTACGGAACAGTCGCTTCGGACTACCTGGATCGGTACGCGGAAATCGTCCGGACGGGAGAATCAACCAAGTTCGAGACGTACTATCCACCGCTGGAGAAACACCTCCACATCTCGGCGTTCGCACTGACCGGCGATCAGTTCGGGGCAGTGGTGTCCGACGTCACCAGGCAGAAACAGACCGAGACAGAGCTCCAGCAGTCCCAGCAGACGTACGAGAACCTCTTCGAGGGCATCAGCGACATCGCGTTCGTCCACGAGATGCGCGGGGAGATCATCGCAGTCAACGAAGCGGCGTGTGAGCGTCTCGGCTACGACGAGGAGTCCCTGATCGGGATGTCGCCGCTGGACAATAACGTCCTCGGCATCTCAGACACGAAACTGTGCGAGCTGCTGGAGACGTGCCGAGAAAAAGGCCGCGTGACGTTCGAGACCGCCTTCGTCACGAAGGACGGTGAGCGCGTTCCCGTCGAGATATCGTCGAGTCGGATCGAGTACTTCGGTATGCCAGCGATTCTGAGTGTCGCCCGCGATATCACCGACCGGAAGGAGCGGGAACGGCGGTTGCAGACGCTCAACGATCGGTTCGAACTGGCGATAGAGGCCGGCCAGTTCGGGATCTGGGACTGGAACGTCGAGACCGACGACGTCACGTTCAGCGAGCGCTGGGCGGGGATACTGGGACACTCACTCGAGGAGATCGAACCCCACCTGAACGCGTGGGAGAAGCGAGTCCATCCCGAGGATCTCCCGGACGCGCGAGACGCACTGGAAGCGCACTTCGAGGGCGAGACGGACTACTACGAATGCGACCACCGGATGCGGACGAAATCAGGCGACTGGATCTGGATCCGGGACATCGGAAAAGTGTTCGAGTGGAGCGAAGACGGCGACCCGGTTCGAATGGTCGGGATTCACCAGGACATCACCGAGCGCAAGCAGCGACAGAAAGAACTCCGGCGACAGAACGAGCGCCTGGAGGAATTCGCCAGCGTCGTCTCTCACGACCTGCGCAACCCGTTGCAGGTGGCCTCGGGCCAGCTAGAACTGGCCAGAGAGGACTGCGACAGCGAACACCTGGACCGGATCGATGACGCGCTCGACCGGAGCCAGACGCTAATCGACGATCTGCTGACACTCGCACAGAAGGGTGAGCGGGTGGCTGAGACCGAGATCGTCGGGTTGTCGGCAGCGGTCGAAAGGGGGTGGCACAACGTCGAAACCGACGGAGCGACGCTGTCGGTCGAAGCCGACGTATCGGTCCGGGCGGACGAAGGGCGTCTCCAGCAACTGTTCGAGAACCTCTTTCGCAACGCCGTGGAACACGGGGGGAGTGACCCCACCGTTCGGATCGGACCGCTCGACGAGCGAGACGGATTCTACGTCGCCGACGACGGGGAGGGGATCCCACCTGACGAACGCTCTGACGTCTTCGAGAGCGGGTACTCGACCGCCGAGAACGGTAGCGGATTCGGACTCGCGATCGTCGAGGAGATCGTACACGCACATGGCTGGGACATTGACCTAACGGACAGCGAGCACGGCGGCGCGCGCTTCGAGATCAGTGACATCGATATCGTTGCGGAAAGCCACGGCGAAAGCTGACCGACGTACGAACGGGCTCTCAGCCCTCGATGACGAGTAACCGACCGAAGATGGCCGCGCTCGCCAGAAAGACCCCGCCGAAGACCACATACAGAAGGACTTTGACGGCCAGCGGCAACGGCATCAGGAACGTACCGAAGACGATACCGAGCGCTATGACGCCGACGCCTGCGCCGGCCAGCACGATTCGCGGGACCATCTAGCCACGGATGGACGGGCCGGGACAATGAATCTATGCGATTGGGCGGCATCGCTCCGACCAATTGAGGCCGGGCGACGAACGGACGCGGCTGAGCCGATGGGTCGTCTACGTCAACTTCGCAGCGATCGCCACACAGGTTTCGCAACGACCCGACCGACGAGGTACGTGCCACTAACTATGAAGAGAAGGCCAACAACTGGCCATAGAGAGCTGTTGTCGCCGAGGATCATCCAAACTCCGAGGATAGTCAACTGCATTCCAGCAGCAACGAATTTTTGTTCGATATCCATAGTTGTGCCCTCACGTCGTTTTGTTGTATTCATTGGGCTGTGCAGAGACTTCATCCTCCCAAAGGATAGTACAGTTGGTCAAATCCATAGTTACTCCAATTGGGCCAATACCAGCGGTAGCTTCAAGCCCAAGACCAGGGAGAAATCCGGGCTGCTCCAAAAAAGCCCAAGTATGCTTATACTCTGCTTTTACCGGAATGTCATTGTTGCCGGAGTCAACTTGCTTCAAGTCTGTCTGTAAGGACACAGTTGTCTCTCCATTGAGCAGATATGGAAGATCAACATCATAGGCCAGCCCCTTCTCCGGAGCGAAGTCTTGATACTCTAAGGAGGCAGATCCATCTGCCGCTGTACGTGAATACGTTTTCACACCGTTTTCAGTCGGTTCCGGTGCGCTCCACTCACTACTATCGTAGACGATTCCGAACCCGTCATCTACAATACTGGCATCTCTGCCTGAGAGTGTTCTATCCTGTAAGGACATACTAGCCGTGACCATCCACCGATCGTTGTAAGACTCGACGACAGACATAATCAATTGTGAATCGGCGTCGTCGTAATGTCCGAGGGTTGAAATTCCAGTGTTCGCCGTTGAGTCTTTTTGAGAGTCTCCCGAAATGCGTTGCCGCTGGATGCCATATCGGACGTTATGCTTCCCCAGCAACTCCTGTGCTTCCTGAACCCGTGCCTCAAGTAACAGATCCGCAACACGGTCGTGAATACCCGCTTCAGCAGCGGAAACACTGTCGTCAGCAGTAGCAGACCCGATAAAGGGTGAAGCACTTGCTCCCAATGCCCCCAGAGACGTGAGGTATTGTCTTCGTCTCATCCCATAAGAAAAGACAGAAGAAATTTATATAATAATTTCGATTCCATAGTCTTATTATAGAATTATTCGGACTTTATCCGATTCTGACGCTCGCCCCCTCGAAAGACAACGCACAATCGAAGACCGTCGCACTCTCGAACAGAAAAGAACACGCAGTCCCCACCAGACGAGGAGCCACAGTCTATACAGCGAGTATGAGGAAGGCCTGCTGGCTCACGACGTTCGCCAGCAGTCAATATCCAATCAGTCGTCGGCTGCCGCGCTATCGACCAGATCGATCTCGCCGGCGTCGAGCTCTGCTTCGACCTCGCGAGCTGCCTCGACCATATTCGCCATCTTCTGGTAGGCGACCTCGCGGGGCAACAGCTTCACGCCACAGTCTGGCGAAACCGTCAACTGCTCGGGCGGGACGACCTCCAGCCCGCGCTTGATGTTCTCCTTGATCTCCGCGACTGACTCGACCTCGGCGTCGTGAACGTCGACGACGCCCATCGCAAAGTCCTTGGTGAACTCGTGTTCCTTGAAGACCTCGACCTGCTCGAAGTCGCCGTTGGCCAACTCGAGGTCGAGCTCCTCGACCGGGAAGTCCAGAATCTCGGGGTAGATCCGCGAGTAATCTCCATAGCAGACGTGCAGCCCCAGGCGGACGTCTTCGGGCACGTCGTCGACGATTCGTTCGAGGGCCTCCCCGACGATGGCGTGGTCGTCCGGCGTGGTGGCGAGGGCGGGCTCGTCGATCTGGATGTATCGCGCGCCGGCCTCGACCAGCGCCTCGATCTCCTGGTTGACCAGATCAGCAAGCGCGTAGGTCAACTGCTCCTCGTCGTCGTAGACCTCGTTGAAACTCCAGGACGCCAGCGTGTACGGCCCGGTAATCGGGACCTTGACCGGCGCGTCGGCCACGTCGTCGGTGAACTGGAACTCCTCGACGAGCCACTGCTCGTCGTATTCGACCTCGTCCACAACGGAGGGCTTGTCGAAGTAGTTGTGGCCCCACACCTTCACACGGCCGTTGAACTCGTAGCCGTCGATCCGGTGAGCGAAGTACTCGACCATCTCGTTGCGTCGCATCTCGCCGTCAGTGACGACGTCGATGCCGGCTCGCTCGTGTTCCTCGGTAACCAGCCGGGCGGCGTCGTCTTTCGACTCCTCCCAGTCGTCGATATCGAAGTCCGAGTCGGGATCCTCGAAGAGCTCCCGCGCGGTGTCGTGCCATTCGGGTTTGGGGTAGGAGCCGACGACGGTCGTCAGCAGGAAGTGGTCGTTGGGGTGGTTCTCCGGTCGGAACTGCTCGCGTGTATCCGTCATAGTTGCACCTCCGTGGAATCGGCGGCGTCGGCCAGGGCCTGCAGTTTCGCCTCGAACTTGTTTGTCGGCAAGTAGAACAGCTCGGTGTTTGCAGTCGCGTAGACCGTCTCGAAGTCGTTGGCGGTCTGGTCGGCGACCCACTCGATGCGCTCGCGGATCTCCTCGGGCGTCTCGACCAGCGTGTTCTGACCGTCGACCAGTCCCAGGGCGATCGAGTCTTTCGTGCCGTACTCGTTGATATTGTACAGATTCTGCTCGTGGTCGGTCACGAAGTCATAACCGACGGCGTCGATGTCCGCGTCCAGCAGGTGGGCGTGGACTTTCTCTTCGAGTGCACCCCAGTACGTCTGGACGATGACCTCCGCGTCGGAAGCACTCGCGACGGCGTCGATGGCCTCGCTGGCACGCTCGTCCTCGCCGTCATCGGGCGCGTCAGTGACCAGCGACGGTTCGAGCAACAGCAGCGTCTCGGCGTCAAACGCCTCGGCCTCGCTTGCGAGAAACTCCGCGACACCGTCGAGGAACGCTGCGTCATCGCTGTAATATTCGTCAGTCGCCAGCTCTGACAGCGAGTACGGGCCCGGCAGAACGGCCTGCAGAGCCTCACCGTCGGTGCGGGCAGCGGCCGCGTCGAGTTCGTCTGGCACGTCGCCGTCGGCAGTCAGCTCGCCAGTGACGACGGGCTCCCTGTAGAAGTTGTTGTTGTCGTAGTAACGGACGATACCGCGGGTCTCGACGTTGTCGTGGACCGCCAGCGGATGGGCCAGCATATCGTCCCATCGCAACTGCCCCTCGACGATCCGATCGAGTCCGGCTGCCCGCTGGGACTCGATCACGTCGACACGGGCCTCCTCGTAGACGGAGGTGATCTCCGCACCCTCGTCGCCGCTGATCAAATCTCCCTTCTGATGGCCTTTCAGTCGGGATAAGTCGTCTTTCGCCCAGTCCGGTAACGGGTACAATCCCGGTGTCGTCGACACGATTTCCGTCATTACGACGGCATACGAAATGACGAGCTTTAATATTTACTACTTCGATGAATGTCCAGCAGTTATTTCGCGTCCAGGACGAGGTCAGCGAGTTGTTCGTCTTCGACCAGATCCAGCAGGGCCTCGCGGTCGAGCAGTTTGATGTCGTGGTCGGCTGCACGTTGACGAACCGAGTCGGGGACGTCAGCGGTCGTAACGAGCGCGGCGGCGTCCGCTCGGTCGGTGTCGTCGCGGTCGGTGATACAGCGGTCGACGATGGAGGTATCGAGGTCCTGCCCAGGTGCGTGGACTGTCCAAATGAGCACTCGGAGATCGATTGCCCGCCGTCGGATCGCCATAATATCGTATTTCGCACTCGAATGCGCGAAGATCGTCGTCTTCCAACCCAGTTCACGCCAGCAGGACGCGACGAATGTGGTAAAATCCGATTCGTCCATCGCTCGGATCTCGGTGTCCAGGGTCGCCCGACGGTCGTCGTCGCTGTCTGGATCGTTGCTGATCCACACGAAGCTGGCGCCGTCGTTGGAGACGCCGTCCCACTCAATGCTGTGATCGGAGCCGGTAATATCGGTAGCGTGTTCGATCAGTGCGCGCTGATGATCGATCGCAATGCGCCACTGAGTCACTGTCGGTAGCTGGTCCGGGGCCAGCTCCGTCACAGTCTCGCGAGCCGTCGCGAGTCGGTCGGCAGCCACATCACACGCCGCCAGGGCCTGTTCGGTTCGGCCAGTCGCGTGCAGTTGCTCGGCGGCCGCGAGGTGGCGCTCGATCACGGCCGTGTGAGCCCCAACGAGCGCGTCGACGATTTCAAGGATCCGCTCCCGAATCGTCTCCGTGTCACCGTCGAACGGCGCGTCCGGGCCCCAGCAGAGACTCAGCCAGTCGCGATGGGCTCGGAGCGCCGCAGCCAACCGTCGAGCCCGCTGTCGCGGATCGTCGACTACGTCGGCCTCGTTCAGTGCCGTTACCGCCGTCTCACGAGGGTGCTGTTCGAGTCGCGTCAGGTCACGTTCGATCGACTGTAGTCGCTCGTCGATGGCGTCCGACGGCTGACCGGCCCCAATCGAACGAGCCTGCTCCGCGGTGGCACGCGCATTTCGGAGAGCGTCGTGAGCCGCCCGGAGCCGTCCCGCAGCCTCGTACTGGTCAGCCCGGTCGAGGTGGTCGTCAGCCAACATCACGAGGGCTCTGCGCTGTATCGTTCGGGCGTCTTCGCGGTCGGAGTCGAAATCCGCGTGAACGAGGACGCGGTCACCAACGTCGAAGGCTCGGACCTGCTCGCGGCCCGCCGCAAGTACCGAGAGTGCCTCGTCGGCGGCCTCACGTGCGGCCTCAGGCTCGCCGTCTTCGAGTCGGCGCCGTGCAGTCACGAGTTGCTCGTCGGCACGTGCCCCAAAGCGGTCTGCCTGGGACCACGCCGCCTTGCTCTCCTCGAGGTAGGACACGATCGCTTGCACGTCACCGTCAGCCGGCAACGACCACTGTTCGCCGGCCTCGGTGCGGACAAGCAGTCGGTCCCGCAAGAGCCCGCTATCGGTGTCGATCCGCGTGACAGCCGAAAACGGGATCGGGATGACTCGGTCACCACCGGCATCCGCTCCGCCAACCGCGATCACAAGACGGAGATCAGTTATCGCGACGACGGTCCGATGCCCGCGGGTCGGTTTGTAGGTCTCGCTGTCGCCGTCGCGCTCGAGTGTCACCCCACCCCGTTTCGCGTGGATCACGAACGCGACCTGCTCGCGGTCACCGAGGTACGACGACAGCGGCCCGTCAACGAGATAGTCCCCGTCCAGTCGCTCGTCTATCCGTGCGGACGAGCCCGAGTCGTCTTCATCGTCCAGTTCAATAACCTCGACCATCAGCCCTTGTTTGTACTACCCGGGCGACGTACTATCTAACAATTGTAATATTTTGTATAGTATATACAAGAAATATAGTTAGTACGATACTTAGCGATCACTCGGGCGGAGTTCGAGGACGACGAGTCGCTCAAAGGGATGTGGTTCGTCGGCGACCTCACGGGCGGCCAGTCCGCCAGCAGTCGCGCTCGCACGCACGGCGTCGATGTCGGTAAGCGAACTGACGAGCAACAGTGCCACACCGTCGTCGACGAGAACGCGGCGAACAGTATCGAGAAACGGATCGATCACGGCGCGACCGTCGTCACCGCCCGAAAGCGCGCGTTCCATCCAGTCGTCGAACTCGTGGTCGGGATCGGTCGGCAGGTACGGCGGGTTGAACGCGACGACATCGAAACAGTCGGCTGCAAACGGTTCGACGAGGTTCGCTCGGACAGTCGAGAGGCCAGCCTCGCGAGCCTCACGACAGGCCATCGGATTGATGTCCGACGCGATGACATCGGCACCGACCTCCGCGAGCGTGGTCGCGACGTATGCCGATCCTGTGCCGACATCCAGGACCAAATCGTCCGCGTTGACGTACTCACGTGCCGTCTCGGCGAGGAGATGGGAGTCTTCAGCCGGTGCGTACACCTGATCGAGGTCGCGCTGCTGGACCAAGTCAGGCCGGTCGTCTCTCATTGCTCGTCGGATTCGGCGTCGATCGCCCTCGGCGTTTCGCTTTGGATCGCCAATCCGTCAGGTGGACGACCACCCAGCGTGCGCTGCGGGAACGGGATCGTGATACCCTCTCGTTCGAAGGCGCCTTTGACCGCGGCGACGACAGCCGTCTGTGCCGCCCAGCGCCGCCGTGCAGTCGGGTCGTCGATCCAGAAACGCAACTCGAGCACCACCGCGGAGTCGCCAAATCCTGTCAGGACAGTCCGGGGGCTCGGGTTTGAGCGGATCTCCTCACGCTCGATCGCCTGCATCGCCTCAGTAGCCAGTTCGCGGGCGCGGTCGACATCGTCGTCGTAATCGACGCCGACTTCCACATCGACGCGCAGTCGGCCCTGTCGAGAACGGTTGACCAGTCCTGCGGCCGTCACCACGTCGTTCGGGATCGTAACGAACTCGTCGTTGAACGTGCGGAGTTCGGTGTTGAACACGGACACGTCGGTAACGATCCCCTCGCGGTCGTCGATGGCGACCCAATCACCGATGTCAAAGGGTCGCCCGAACAACAGCACGAACCCCGCGAGCACCGACGACAGCGTCTGGCGAGCCGCAAGGCCGAGCACCACGCTCAGGAACCCAGCCCCAAGCAGGATATCGGAGGGGTCGATTCCCCAGACAGCAAGTCCAACGAGGATCGCCAACGAGTACAGCGCGAGTTGAAGCACGTGGTAGGTCACCTCGTGTTGGTGGCGCGAGAAGGCGTCGTGCTCCTCGAAGACGAGGCCAGTGACCCGTTTGACGAACACCGTCGCGCCCCAGGCACCAATCAGCAGGAACAGCGAGACCAGCGCACGAACGACCGTCGTCGGGTCCGGATCGAGGACATTCGAGATGGCCGTCGCCTGTGCGCTTGCGTCCCAGATTTCGAGGACAGCGGCGGTCGCCGCGACCGAAGTCGCGACGATCAGTGCCGCTTGCGCGGCTTCGAGCAGGCTACCACGGGGATCGTATCGCGTCCGGAGCCAGCGGCCGATCTGTCGGATCGCCCAGCTACCCGCTATCACGGCGACGAGCACGGCGAGCGTTCCGAGCCACCGCTCGGTCGGTGTCACGAACACCTGTCCGACGACTGCCAGCACACCCCAATCGGCGACGACCGGCCTGATCACGGATCGCCCACCTCAACCGCAAGCCGGGCCAGCTTCGCGAACTCCGCCGGCGCGACGTTGCCGGCTCGCTTGCTCATAAGACCCTCATCGGCGGCCGAAACGACCGCGTCGGGGTCGCCGAGGCCCGAAATGTGGCCGGTGTTGCGAATCGCGTTGCGCATCGTCTTCCGGCGCTGAGTGAAGATGGCTTTCACGAGGTCCATAAATACCGCGTCGTTCGGGACTGTATACGTCGGCTCGCGTGGCGTTGTCCGAACGACCGCACTCTCGACGGCCGGCGGTGGCCTGAACGCCTCTTTGGGGACGGGTTCGACTACCTCGATATCGGCGTAATGACCCGCAGTCACCGATAACCGGCCGTACTCGTCGGTCCCTGGCTCGGCGGCCATCCGTTCGGCGAACTCCCGCTGGAACATCAACACGAGCGGCACGCCGTATGGCAGGAGCCGGAAGGTGATCTCACTAGAGATTCCGTAGGGAAGGTTTGAGATCGAAGCCGTGAACTCGGGCAACGCCACGTCCAGGGCGTTGCCTTCCAGTACGGTCAGCTGTCCGGCGTCGATGGCAGCGGCGAACTCCTCGCGGAGAAAGGCCGCCAGGTTCGGGTCACGCTCGAGTGCAGTGACGTGATCGGCGACGGCGAGCAGTCGATCGGTAAGCGCGCCGGTCCCAGCACCGACCTCAAGCACGTGATGCAGGTCAGCATCGATCTCATCGGCGTAGGTCGGGAGACGATCGAGCACGCGGTCGTCGACCAGAAAGTGCTGGTCGCGGTCAGGGTTCCCGCCGACGCCGGCACGGGCTAGCAGCGCGTCGGGATCACGAAAGTCAGTGTCGTCCATCTTATTCGCTGTCACGGCGGGCGAAAATCCGGTATTTCAGGTCCGTTTCTTCTATTTCTTCGAGGATCCGCTCGACGAGTACGTCCTTTGGATCGTGGAGGCCGTTGACTCGGGCCTCGATGTCCTCGAAATTCTGGAAGGGGCGGCGCTTGCGCGCTTCGAGGACGTTGTTGCGCAGTTTCTTGCCGATCCCCGGCAGGAGGTTCAGCGCGTGCAGCCGTGTCGTGATCGGCTGGGCGTCGTTGTAGAAGTCGACGAACCGCTCGGTGTCCGCGTCGATGATGTCTTCGATCGCGTAATCCAGTTCGGACTGAGCACCGCCTGAGAGGTCCTCGTAGTCGATCTCGTGGGCCCGCTCGATGTCGTCGCCGCGCTCGACGGCGATCCGATCGCCAATCGAAATATCGGCGTCCTCGGCGAGTACGAGTTCGAACAGCCGGAACGCCTCGACGGAGACAGCATATGCCAGCGGCTCTTTCTCGTACTGTGGCCGCTCGTCGTCCGAGCGTCCGTGCGGCAGATGATCAAGAACGACTGCCGTTGGGGCACTCGACTCGTCGTCGCGGTGACCGGAACTCATATCGAGACGCTACGACGAGAACGTTCTTAATACCGGCGGGTACCGATCGCAGTGCGATTGGATCGACGGGCGTCGATCACAAGAACATCAGAAAGCCGATCAGATGTACTTGGCAACGACGTTGAGAATGTCGTCGAGCTCCTCGCCCGACAGCGAGTACCGTTCTTGAGCGAAGACCGAGCGCAGTTCGTCCCGGTCTTCGGGGAGCAAGTTGGCAATCTTGTAGGCTGTCGCCTCGTCGACTTTCTCTAGGTCCTGGAGTTCGGCGACGAACTCTTCAGACTCTTCGATATCCAGGGTCGCAAAGCGGTTGACGTGCTCGACGGCCCGAGTGAGTTCATACCGCATCTCCCGGTCTTCATCGAGGGCGCGCTCGCGCTCGATGTCTTCGAGGACCGCTTTGGCCTCGGCGAGGGTGAGATACTCCTCTTCGAGCTTTTCCTTGAAGATCGTCATCGCTTACTCCTGTCGTCGGAGGTGTGCGGCCTTGACGATCAGCGTCTTCTCGACGCCGTCGTCGGTGATCTGGACCTTGTACGCTTTCCCCTGTGTCCCGACGACTGTCCCGGTATGACCGTTAAATCGGGGGTGGAATCGACCCTCATCGACGCTGGGATCGATCGCCAGGTGGACGACGTCGCCGTCCTCGAACTGCTCGACGGCGCGCTGTGGCGGCGACGTACCTCGGTTACGGGGGTCATTTTTGAGCTTGTTCCGCGTTCCCTCGAGTGGACCGTTCGAACTGGGCATTCTTGCCGTTCGGTAGTCCGGTCGGGCATATAAAACGTGCGTTCCGCTACTGTCGTGGTCCGTCGTGACACGCGAGCAGCGGCACAAAACAGCTTACACTCGGCCGACGTTCTCGACGGAGACGCTCTCGACGTCTTCGACCTCACCGAAGGCCTCTTCGACGGATTCGGTGCCGCCGGACTCGTCAGGGACGATCACGGTCGGCAACAGCGCGACCAGGCCGAACGCGACCTCGTCACGCTCGAAGCCGTTGATCTTCGCACCTTCGGGCAGGGACTGTTCGAGACGGTCCTGGAGCGCGTCCAGGTCGACGTCCGGGCTGTTCGGCATCACCTTGATTTTGGCAGCGACTTTTCCCATCGTTATGGTCCCGTGAATCCACAGTCGGGGCACTCATAGAGGTTGCTCTGCTTGCGGCACTTCGCACAGCGGTAGATCTGATGTCCGCATTCGGGACAGTTGAACGCAGCGGCGTTCGTGCCGGTGACGTTGATCCCACACGAAATGCACTTTTGCCGGTTTTTTTGCTGGCTCTCGCTCATCCGTACACGTTCTTTCACATCGCGGCTTTTAACGGTTGCTAAGCGCGACGCGACCTGCCGAACGCGACCACCGTCGCGTCAGCGCTAGGCTTTTGCTCGCCGCGCGGTGAAATCCGATGATGAGCCACAGTCACGGTGACGGGGTCAGCGAAAGCGTCCAGATGTACCTCAAGGAGATTTACTTACTCTCCCGCGGTGGCGAATACGCCAAGACCGGCGAGTTAGCCCAGCGGTTGGACGTCTCGCCGCCCAGCGTCACCGAGATGTTCGGTCGGTTGGAGGAAAACGGGCTGTTGGAATACGAGAAACGGCGCGGCGCAGTCCTGACCGATAACGGTGAGTCCCGCGCGCGAGAAATCCTGCGCAAGCACTGCCGTATCGAGCGCTTTCTCGTCGAGCATCTCGGCGTCGAGGAGGGATTCCACGAGGAGGCGTGCCGACTCGAACACGTGATGAGCGACAAGGTCGCGAGCCGACTCGATCGCTACGTCGAACTCGAAGACGACTGCCCGGACTGCTATGACCCCGATCGTCAGCACTGCTCGAAACTCGACGTCGCCTGAGCGTCAGAAAAGACGCCCCACCGGACCTGTCAGTCCGGAATTCATTGTCTGACGGTACTTTATTCCTCTGCGACACGAGACCGGACATATGAGCAGTGAGTCTCAAGAGCCAAATCCGAGCGCCGAAGCCGAGGAAACGCCCGACGGAGACGGTAATCCGGCCGCCGGTGACGCGCCGAACGCGCCCGCGCTGACCATCGCGCTGCCGGATGGAAGCGAAAGTGTCTCCGACGCGATCGTCACCAACCGGGAGATGCTTCGGGAGCCACAGGACCACGGACTGGCGACCGGTCAGGATATCACACATCTCTCGAAAGCGATGGAAGGGCTCTCCTCGAGTGTCGAGGAGGTCAAACACGAACACGAGGAAACCGAGTCGGAGGTCGCCGAGCTACGGGCGGTCGTGGAGCGACAGCGACAGCAGATCGACGAACTGCAGTCGATGGTTACCTCACTCGCGGACATTCTGGGCACCGAAGCCGAGTGGGACACCTTCGACGCGTAGCGACCTGATTCAGCGATTCATACACTCGGGAGATCGACGACCAACGAGTTGCCAACAGTCCGTGTAGAGCCACCTGGAGAGTGGTGCTTTCAAATGGCCCCGTCCCCCAGTGAACGATAATGAACGGCAACAGTTTCGGTCGTCTCTTCCAGGTGACGACCTTCGGGGAGAGCCACGGCGAAGCGATGGGGTGTACCGTCTCGGGTGTGCCGGCAGGCGTTGCACTCGGCGAAGAGGACATCCAGAAAGACCTCGATCGGCGCAAGCCCGGTCAGTCGATGATCACGACCTCTCGCGGCGAGCCGGACAAGGTCTCGATCAAGTCCGGCCTGCAGGACGGCTACACGACGGGGACGCCGATCGGGATGGTCATCCAGAACAAAGACGCCCGCTCGGGCAAGTACGAACCGTTCGTCACCGCGCCACGGCCCAGCCACGGTGACTTCACCTACTCGGCGAAGTTCGGCACCCGAAACTGGGGTGGTGGCGGCCGCTCCTCTGCCCGTGAGACCGTCAACTGGGTCGCCGCAGGCGCAATCGCAAAACAGGTCCTCGAACAGAGCGAGTACGATATCCAAATCAAGGCCCACGTCTCACAACTGGGCGACATCGAGGCCCCCGACGTGAGTTTCGAGCAACTCCTCGAACACAGCGAGGAAAACGAAGTCCGGTGTGCCGACCCCGAGACAGCCGAGCGGATGCGCGAACTCGCCGACCAGTATCAGACGGAGGGTGACTCGATCGGCGGTGCGATCTACTTCGAGATGCAGGGGGTCCCGCGAGGACTGGGCGCGCCGCGATTCGACAGCTTCCCCTCACGGATGGCCCAGCTGATGTACTCGATTCCCGCCGTCAACGACTTCGAGTACGGGATCGGCCGCGAGGCCCGGACGACCGCCGGCAGCGAGTACAACGAAGACTGGGAATTTGAAGGCGAGTCGCAAGGCGACTCGGAGCAGTCGAGCGGCGACGAGCCGCGAGACAGGGGCGACCCCGTCCCCGTCGGCAACGACCACGGCGGAATCCAGGGCGGGATCACGACCGGCGACCCGATTTATGGCGAGGTGACCTGGCATCCGCCCGTCTCGATCCCGAAAAAGCAAGAGACCGTCGACTGGGAGACCGGCGAACGCAAGGAGATTCAGGTCGTCGGCCGCCACGACCCGACGCTACCGCCGCGTGCGGTCCCGGTCGTCGAGGCGCTGTTGTACAGCACAGTGTTGGACTTTATGCTGCTTGACGGGCGGATCAATCCCGACCGGCTCGACGACCGGCCCGGGGAGTACGACACCGACTACCATCCGTCGAGTCCGGTCAACGACCCCGAGGACGCCGACACGCACGCCGAGCGCGTCGACGAAGACTAACTCTCTCGATAACTAGTTCGGCTCGGCGTCGTCGCCGCGCAGTTCCTGTTTTACCGTCCGCCAGCGGCGTCGGGCACAGACGATCGCATCGAAGAAGACGACGACGAGGCCGGCAATAGCGATCCACCGCAACGGTGGGAACTGTTCGAACGCCGGCGTGGTGTTCGCGACGAGCACGAACAGGATGATGTATCCAAATCGGGCGACCCGACGGGCCGTCAGGAGGTCGGACCCGTTCAGCGAATCGGACATATCCGTCGTTAGAAAGCGACTGACAAGAACCTGTGGGGAACTCGGGGAATCTGATTCGGCCGCTGTTCACGGGGACGGGACCGAACGCGGTAGCCACACGTGTGTGGGATCCCATCAGGTGCTCAATAGAAGGTCGCCGACGGTGAGAAGTCGTACCGGGACCAGTTTTATTTTGTGTGCAGATATATCGGGATATATGGGATTCAGAAAGCGACTGCGGTGTCGCTGGCCCCTGAACACAGTGGGCGGCAGGGCAAAGGATGAACGAGCCTCTAGCGCGAGTCCAGCCACTGTCGAGCGATCGGGCGATGTGAGGGGAAGGCAATGACTGATAGACCCACCACTCGACGGCGATACCTGCTGGGACTCGGCGCTGGTGCTATGGGTATCACCGGTCTCGGATCCACAGCTAGCGCGCAAACAACCACTGGCGGTGAGGAGATCTGGGCTTTCAAAACGGGAGGAGGAGTCACCAGCTCACCGACAGTGGTCGACGGCAGCGTCTACGTCGGGTCGGGACCTAATCTGTACGCGGTGGATGCGGCGACGGGCGAACAGCAGTGGGCCTTCCAGACGCCCATCGCCTTCAGTTCACCGACGGTGGCTGCTGGTACTGTCTATGTCGGGGCCTTGGATGACAACCTGTACGCAGTGGATGCAGCGACGGGCGAACAACAATGGTCCTTCCAGGCGTCTGACAATATTTTCAGTTCACCGACAGTAGTCGATGGTATCGTCTACGTCGGGTCCCAAGATACCAACCTGTACGCGGTGGATGCGGCGACGGGCGAACAGCAGTGGGCCTTTCAGGCGGATGGCAAGGTCTTCAGTTCGCCGACGGTAGTTGATGGCACTGTCTACGTCGGGTCCGGACACGAAGATGGCAGCCTGTACGCGGTGGATGCGGCGACAGGCGAGCAACAATGGGTCTTCAAGACGCGTTACACCATCAGCAGTTCGCCGACAGTGGTCGACGGCAGCGTCTACGTCGGGTCAGGACCTAACCTGCACGCGGTGGATGCGACGGCGGGCGAGCAACAATGGGCCTTCGAAGCTGGTGACATTATCCACAGTTCGCCGACAGTGGCCAATGGCAGCGTCTACGTCGGGGCTTTGGATGGTAATCTGTACGCGGTAGACACGACGACTAGCAATCAAGAGTGGGGTTTCCAGACGGATTCCGCAGTCGAGAGTTCGCCGACGGTAGTCGACAGTACTGTCTACGTCGGGTCCCAAGACAACAGCCTACACGCGGTGAATGCAGAGACAGGCGAGCAAGAATGGGCCTTCCAGACGGATAGTGGGGTCCACAGTTCGCCGACAGTGGTCGATGGCACCGTCTACGTCGGCTCCTCGGATGGCCACCTATACGCGGTGGACGCAGGGGTCGAGGGATCGAGTGAGGGGTCACGAGCGATGCTTGGGACACTGGGCCATCACGGCGACTGGGGATATGCGGGACAAAATATTTCGATCGACAGCAACGAACCGCCGACAGCCACGATCACCGTTGCACCGTCTCCGCCCGTCGCTGCTGAGGCGACTACCTTCGACGCAGGGGGTTCCAGCGACCCCGAGGGCGCAATCACGTCTTACGAGTGGATAATCGACGGCACAACTTACTCCGGCCAGACCGTCAAGCACACGTTCGATTCAGCTGGTACCGACAGCGTTGCGCTGACCGTTACCGACGACAGCGGAGCTACGACGACCACTAGTCGGAACGTGACCGTGAGTGCCCCACCGACTGACGAGACATCTACGACGAAGCAACCCTCAGCGGACGACGCCTCCAACGGACAGGACGGCGATAGCCAAGAGTCTAGCGAGACTGGAAACGGGTTTGGTCCCGGATTCGGTCTCGGGAGCGCGCTGGCAGCCCTCGGAACGGCCAGCTATGCCGGCTACCGGAAACTCAGTGGCGAGAGGTCTACTGACCAGCGGGGAGAGCAGTAGATACCTGACAGACGGACGACTCGACAGCATCGGGACGCCGACCTGCGCAGACGACTACTGTCTGGGGTTGCAGACCGTCCTGACAGTTCAGGCTATTAGATCCATCGTGTGGGCCGACGTGATCTGCCGCGACCGGGCCGGTTTTGCCCGTCCGGCCGGACACGGACGTATGGACGCAAACCAGGAGTCACCGTACAATCCCTTCGGGATGGACGAGTCGTGTCAGAACTGTCCCGAACTGGCCGAGACGCGGTCACAGGTCGTCCACGGCTACGGCGACGTGAGCGCGGAGTTCGCGTTCGTCGGCGGGTTCCCCGACAGCGGGGCCGACGAGGTCGGAATCCCGTTTATGGGTGCGGGCCGGGAGACGACCCTCGAAATCCTGCGGGAGACGGGATTCACCGACTCGCCGCCCGAGACGACCGAACCTGAACTGGACAACGCCGTGTTGACCTACGCCGCGCGGTGTCACCACCCCGAGCGAGAACCGACCGGCGAGGAGTTCAGCGCGTGTGAGTTGTATCTCACCAGCGAACTCCGGATGATCAACCCCGAGATCATCGTCGGCGTCGGCCAGCACGCCCTAGAGGCGCTGGCCTGGGAGTACACCACCCGCAGCGCTGACGAGTTCGACGTCGAGGCCGAACACGCGAGTACGGTCCGCGGGCGCGGGTTCGAGATCGTGCCGATGATCGAACCGGCCGAACAGACCGACGCCCAGACCGACGCGCTGATCGAGCATATGCTCGACATCCTGGACCGGGACTACCGACAGACGAAGGGGCGACGCGGTCGCTGAGAAACTGCGGCAAACGCGGGGGCCGAGACAGTGAGAGGCGAGATCATCAATCGACACAGCAAGTAGCGAGCGCCGTTTGGCAAGCGTTATGCCGGGCGGGAAAGTCACGTCAGGTATGAACGTCGTAGTCACGGATGCCGTCGACGACGCTGGTCTGGCTCGGCTGCGCCAGGCGGGTCACGACGTCGAACTGGCCACGGATGCCGACCGCGAGGAGTTGCTCGAAGTCGTCGCAGATGCCCACGCACTGATCGTCCGATCGGGGACGACCGTCGACGCGGAACTGCTCGACAGCGCGCCGGAACTCGTCGTCGTCGGGCGCGCGGGCATCGGCATCGACAACATCGACGTCGAGGCCGCGACCGACCGCGGAGTCGTCGTCGCGAACGCACCGGACAGCAACGTCCGGGCGACCGCTGAACACGCTGTGGCCCTCTCGTTTGCGGCCGCCCGGAAGATCCCGCAGGGACATATGCAGTTGAAAGACGGCTACTGGGCGAAAGGGGACATCCTCGGGTCGGAGTTCAACGGCAAGACGCTGGGCGTCGTCGGGCTTGGTCGGATCGGCCAGGAGGTCGCGAAACGGCTCGGCAACCTAGAAATGGACCTGGTCGCGTACGATCCGTATCTCAGCGAAGAGCGGGCCCGACAGCTGGGCGTCGAGTTGGTCGAAGACATCGAGACCTGCTTCCAGAAAGCCGACTTCGTCACGCTACACACGCCGAAGACGGCCGAAACGGACAATTTCGTCGACGAGGAGTTGCTGGCCGAGTTGGAAGACGGCTATCTGATCAACTGTGCTCGGGGCGGACTGGTCGACGAGCAAGCGCTGGCGGAGGCCGTCGAGGACGAAATCCTCTACGGAGCGGCCGTCGACGTCTTCGATGAGGAGCCAGTCGATCCGGACAACCCGCTGTTGTCGGCTGAGAACGTGATCGTGACGCCCCACATCGCCGCCAACACTGAATCGGCCAGACAGAACGTCTCGATCAGCATCGCCGATCAGATCCTCGCGGCATTCGACGACGAAGTCGTCACGAACGCCGTCAACGCACCCTCGACCGGAGAGGACGTGTACCCGACGATCCGGCCGTACGTCAAGATTGCCGAGACCGCGGGCAAGATCGCGATGCAGTTGCTGGGCGGCCACGTCGAGTCGGTCGAGATCACTTACGCTGGGGAGATTGCCGAGGAAGCTATCGATGTGGTGACCGCCAGTGCGCTGCAGGGCGTGTTCGCACCGCTGGAATGGCAGGCGAACACGATCAATGCCGAGCGGATTGCCGAGGAACGCGGCGTCGATGTCACCGAGTCGAAGACTCGCCAGGTCGAGGATTTCAACGACCTCGTGACCGTCGAAGTCAGCGACGGCGACCGTACCGTCACCGTCGAAGGGACCCAGTTCGCTGGCGACGACCCACGGATCGTCCGCATCCAGGGCTACCGCGTCGAAGCGATTCCGCACGGTCATATGCTCGTCGTGCGCAACCGTGACGAGCCCGGCGTCATCGGGTACATCGGCTCGGTGATGGGCGAGTACGACGTAAACATCGCGGGGATGTTCAATAACCGCGAAGCGCGTGGCGGCGAAGCCCTGACTGTCTACAACCTCGACAGCGCACCCAGCGAAGAGTTGCTCGCTGAACTCAGAGGAGACGACCGCATCGTCGAGACGACACACATCTCTCTGGACAACGGCGAGTAGCCAGGATTGGATCCGATAGGCTCGACAGTCGCTCCAATTCTCGGTGGTGATTCTGGTGCAGTAGTATTTTTTATAACGGGGGACGAATATCAGAAACAGAATGGGTGACCCACCGGCGGTCGAGACGTTGCACGCGCTCTTTGTCGATCCGGACGGACGGATCCAGCCCGTCTTGGATCGACTCGAGGAGTGTGCAGTCCCCGTCGAGACCCAGTCAGTGTCGTCGGTGCCCGCAGCGATCGAGTCGGCCGGAGACGAACACGTGGACCTGCTCGTCGTGCTCGGGGCACGAGAGACCGACACCGAGCCGGCCGTCGATGGGATCAGCGCATACGAGACGGCACACGATGCGGTGGACGTGCCAGTTGCCGTTTACGATTACAACTGGAACAACGAGCAGCTAAGAGAGGCGCTCAAGCGCGATATCCACACGATCAAGGGCGTCCCTGAAGCGCCGCAACTCGTCTGTCGACAGTTGCGAAGCGCCGCGAAGATGGAAGTCAACCCACGAACAGACAGCGAACTGCTCGAATCACTTCTCGAGTACTACCCGCATCAACTGTTTTTGAAAGACGACGTCGGTCGGTTCGAGAAGGTGAGCGCCAGGACGGCCGAGGAGTTCGGCCTCACGCGGTCGGAAATCGTCGGTCTAACCGATTATGACATCCTGGGCCCGGACACGGCGAGGGCGACCTATCAGGAAGAGCAGGCGCTACTCGAAAGCGGAGAGCCCGACATCGAACGCATCGAACACTACGTCGACGAGCAGGGCCGGGACCGGTGGGTATCAATCACGAAGGCGCCACGGTACGACGAAGCCGGTGAGCCGGTCGGTGTCGTCGGGTCGAGCCGAGACGTAACCGAGGAAAAGCGCAAGGAGTCGATGGTCAGGGAAGTCCACGCCGCCACCGAGCGACTCGTCCGGATGGAGTCGAAAGCCGACATCGGTCGCGCGGCGATGCGACTGACCGAGGACATCCCGGTCGTCTCCCGAATCCAGGTCGTGTTGAGCGACGAAGCAGGAGACCCAGAGCCGCTGTCGATCGACGACAGTGACTCGCTGTTCGAGGCCTATCGCGATCGCTTCGAGGAGGTGATCGAAGCCGGGCAGCCGCGATATCTGTCGACGGACGGAAGCGCGACAGCGGTGTTTACCGACAGACAGGACATCTCGATTGCGGTCTTGCCGCTTGAGGGGCTTGGCGCGCTCGGGCTGGCTGCCGACGCCGACACGTTCACCGAGTTCGGCATCGATCTGGCGAACATCCTGGCGTCGAGTCTGGAGGCGGCGCTGGATCGCGCCGACCGCGAGCGCGAACTCGCCCAGCAAAACGAACGCCTCGAGGAGTTCGCCAGCATCGTCAGTCACGACCTGCGCAACCCGTTGCACGTTGCCAGCGCCTCGGCGGAGTTGCTTGCCGAGGAGACCGACTCCGAACACGTCGACCGGATCGACAACGCGCTCGAACGGATGGAACACCTCATCGAGGCGCTGTTGACACTCGCTCGCCGGGGACAGATCGTCGGCACGTCCGAACCGGTCGACCTTGAAACCGCCGCAGTCGACGCCTGGCGCGTCATCGAGACCCCCGAGGCGGAGTTGGTCGTCGAAGACGCGCCGACGGTCGTGGCCGACCGCGAGCGCCTGGTCGAGTTGCTCGAAAACCTCTTTCGGAACGCCATCGACCACGGCCGCCCGGACGCGACAGTGCGGGTCGGCGGCGACGACGGCAGGTTCTACGTCGCTGATGACGGCCAGGGCATCGATCCGGACGTCCGCGAAACGGTCTTCGAAATGGGGTACTCGCAGGCCTCGGACGGGACTGGCTACGGGCTGTACATCGTCTCGACGATCGCACAGGCCCACGGCTGGACGGTGACGATCACCGACGCCGCCGACGGCGGCGCACGCTTTGAATTCGACGGTCTCGAGCGACAGGACGTCTAGGTCGGCACCGAGTCCACGGTAGACGCCGAATATATTGTCTTTGTTCACCCGACGGTGCTGCTGGAAGAGCAAGTACTTTCGGTGCGAGACCGCACGATGGCATATGCGTAACTCGAACCGCGAGTGGGTGTTCGCACAGCGCCCCGACGGCGAACCAGATATGGACAGCTTTGAGCTCCGCGAGAGCGACGTACCGGAGCCACGGCACGGCGAACTCCTCGTGCGCGTGCGCTACCTCTCTGTCGACCCCTATATGCGAGGGCGGATGCGAGACGCCGAGTCGTACGCCGAACCGTGGGACATCGGCGACCCGATGGCAGGTGCTGTCGTGGGCGAAGTTGTCGAGAGCGAGAGTGACGCGTACGAGGCCGGCGATCTCGTGACCGGTAACGGCACGTGGGCAGACTACAGCGTGTTGGACGCCGACAGTGTCGCTCCCGTCGATCCCGCGGTCGCGGATCTGCCGGCGTACCTCGGAGTTCTTGGTATGCCTGGTCGGACCGCGTACTTCGGGCTGCTGGACGTCGGTGATCCCAAACCCGGCGACACTGTCGTTGTCTCTGGGGCTGCGGGCGCAGTGGGCTCTGTTGTCGGCCAGATCGCGAAACGCAACGGCTGCCGAGTCGTCGGGTTCGCGGGCACTGACGAGAAAGTCGAGTGGCTCACCGACGATCTCGGCTTCGATGCCGCAATCAATTACAAAGAAGTCGACGACTATCGTGCGGCACTCGACGACGCCGCGCCCGGTGGTGTCGACGTCTACTTCGACAACGTCGGCGGCCCGATCACCGACGCCGTGTTCACGAGGCTGAATCTCGACGCCCGTGTCGCCGTCTGTGGACAGATCGCTCACTACAACGACGAGGGTGTCCCGACTGGGCCACGGAAACTCCCTCAGCTCATTTCGGCACGCGCAAAAGTCCAGGGACTACTCGTCGGCGACTACGCCACCCGGTTCGAAGAAGCCAGCGATCAGCTCGCCGAGTGGGTCGTCTCCGGCGATCTCAGCCATCGCGAAAGCATCGTTGACGGGCTCGAAAACGCACCCGACGCGTTCCTCGGGCTCTTCTCTGGCGATAACATCGGCAAGCAGGTCGTCGCTGTGTCCGGGGATCGGTAACGGAATAGCACTGCTCATATTGTCAGCCAGACGTATTTGCAAAGACGTGCTATCCCGGCGTGCCACAGTTCTTCAGCGACGTACGGCCGGCAGTATCACTCCCGAAGATGATCGAGCACAGCGTCGGTCTCGTCGGGGACGGGTTCGGGCTCGCTGCCGGCTTCGGCCGCAGCGTCAGGGTCTTTCAGCAGGTGACCGGTCGTGAGACAGACGACCTGCTCGTCCGCCTCGATGACGCCCTGCTTGCGGAGTTTGCGCAGGCCAGCGACCGAGGCCGCCGAGGCGGGTTCGACGCCGACGCCCTCGCCGGCCAGATCGCGCTGGGCGGCCGTGATCTGCTCGTCGGACACCGCGACGGCCGTCCCGCCGGTTTCGCGGACGCCCGGCAGTGCCTTCGGCGCGTTGACCGGGTTGCCGATCCGGATCGCCGTCGCGATCGTCTCGACGTCCTCCCAGCGTTCGATGCCGTCCCAGCCTTCCTCGACGGCTTCGACCATCGGGGCCGAGCCAGCGGCCTGGACGCCGGTGAGCTTGGGCACGTCTGACTCTTCGAGCGCACCGCTCTCGACTAGCTCGCGGAAGGCCTTGTACAGCGCCGCGGTGTTGCCGGCGTTGCCCACCGGCAGGACGATCCGATCGGGGTAGGTGCCCTCCTCGGCGTGGAACTGCTCCAAGATTTCGAGGCCGATGGTCTTCTGGCCCTCCAGCCGGAAGGGGTTCAGCGAGTTCAGCAGGTACGCCTCCCCGCGATCCGCGAGGTTCTGGACGATGTCCAGACAGCGATCGAAGTTGCCGTCGACTTCGAGGATGCGCGCGCCGTGGAGGCTCGCCTGGGCAATCTTGCCCGCGGCGACCTTGCCCGCCGGGAGCAACACCAGCGTTTCCAGTCCGGCACGCGCGCCGTAGGCGGACAGCGCCGCCGAGGTGTTGCCAGTCGAAGCACAGGCCAGTCGATTGACGCCGACCTCCTGGGCGACGCGGACGCCGACGGTCATCCCACGATCCTTGAACGATCCGGTCGGGTTCATCCCCTCGTGTTTGATCCGGAGCCGGTCGACGCCAACCTCGTCCTCCAGACGCGGCACCTCGTGCAGCGGCGTGCCACCTTCGGGCAGCGAGACGCCTTCGTCGAAGGGCAGAGCGGCGTCGTAACGCCAGACGCCGTCGGCGATCGCGGCCGACTCGAAGTCCTCGAAGGTCGGTAACTCATCGTAGCGCACTTCGAGTAGCCCGCCACACGAATCACAGGTGTAGCGGATTTCCTCGAACGGTGCGAACGTCTCACCGCATTCGATACAGGTCAGCCAGACCCCGTCGTCGGCAACGTCGGGTTCGGGCTCGTCGAGTTGCAGGTTAGCCATTACCAGAGGGGACGTGCCCCGAGAGAAAAAGGGGTAGGGTTTGCGCCTGGAAGCGCACACCTCGAAGTCAGGTACGGAGGTAGTGAGCGGCGAACTTCGCCAATAGCGGCACGTCACCGGGGTGGAGTAGCTTCGAGATGGCACGCCAGCTACCCTCGTTGGCCCGCCGCATCGTCTGGAGGTCGAGCTGTTCGAGATCGCGCATAAACCGATCGTAGCGGTCGTTGGGCGCGAAATACATCAGCTCAGTCATAAACAGCCGCGAGTCCATCTTCGGGGCGACCGTCTCGTGCCAGAGGTCGTCGTAGACGGAGATGTTCTCGGCGGACGTATCACGGTCGTCGGGCGTCAGACAGTGATCGACCGTGATCGCGGCGGCACGGGCGGACTGCATACCCTTGTTGATCCCTTCACCCCACAGCGGGTCGATGGTCGGGACGGTGTCTCCAATCGCCATAAAGTTGTCCGTGCTCAGCCCGGTCGGAGACTGGATGTGTGCCGACCCACGGTGTTGGGTCCCCTCGATAGGTTCGGCGTCTTCGAAGCGGGGGTCGGTTTCGAGCCAGTGTTGGAGGTAGCCGTCAATGGTCCGGTCGCTAGCGTACTGCTGGTACTGTTCGTTTTGGATGTAACAGACCCCGACCTTGGCGGTATCCTCGCCAGTGTGGAAAATCCAGGAATAGCCACCGGGCGCGTACTCGTGATCAAGTCGGAGCATCATCGTATCGGTGAGATCGGCGTAGTCGGGATGGTCGAGGTCGACGCCCTCGAACTCCCGTTCGATCCCGATCGCTTGCTTCTCGCGTTGGAGGTCGCTGACCTCCAGCGCCTTTGCGAGCGGAGCGGCCGGGCCAGTCGCGTCGATCACGACGTCACCGTAGATCGCCTGATCGCCGTTGTACTCGACGCCGACGACCTCTCCGTCGTCCATAATCGGGCCGGACACGCGAGCGTCGAAGCGGTACTCCGCACCGTTCTCGCGGCCATCCTCGACGAGGAACTCCTTGAAGTCGGCGAACTCCAGAACGGCACCGGCCTGAGGTTGCTCGAAGTGGTGGTTAGGTGATTCGAGGACGACGCTGTCGGTGAACTGCATCACGACGTCGTCAGGGACGTTGAACGCAGTGAGCATCGAGGGAAACGTCCCGCCGGTCGATTTGTTGCTCTGGCGTGGGAACTGCGATTCGGGTTCGGTCTCCAATACGACGACATCGTACCCCCTCGCGGCGATGTCGCGGGCGGCTTGTGCGCCGGCTGGACCGGCGCCGGCGACAACCACGTCGAAGCGGTCGGACATGCATTAGGTAACACGGACAGCAATTCATAACCCTTTCCACTTCCGGAAGGCGATTCCACGGCACGCCCGGAGTCGAACCGGACGGTAATTTCAAGCGTCCCCCGGTCCCCATACTGGGTATGCAACTCGGATACGTCCCGCTAGGGCGAACCGGCCTACAAGTGAGCGAACTTGCGTTCGGGACCTGGCGATTCGGCCGCAAGACCGACCAGGATTCGATCGAGATTCCCGAGGAACGGGCCTACAAGTTGCTCGACACCTACGAGGAGTGGGGCGGGCGGTTCATCGACACTGCCGACATCTACGGCGACGGCGACAGCGAGCGCTGGATCGGCAACTGGCTCGCCGAACGCGACCGCAGTGAGTACGTCATCGCCTCAAAGGTCTACTGGCCGACCCGTGAGGACAACCCCAACTTCAGTGGTCTCTCGCGAACTCACGTCCGCCGACAGGTCGATGCGATTCTCGACCGACTCGGGACGGACTACCTCGATGTCCTGTATATCCACCGTTGGGACGACGCCACACCGGCCGAGCAACTGATGCGTACGCTCAACGGCGTCGTCGAGGACGGCAAGGTCAACTTCCTGGGGGCCTCGACACACGTCCCCGACGCCTGGCATATCGCCAAGGCCAACGAGATTGCCGACCGCTACGGGTTCGAGCCGTTCACCGTCTCCCAGCCGCGGTACAACCTCGTCAACCGGGAGGTCGAGGACACCTATCTAGACATGTGCGAGTCGTACGGCATCGAGCTCGTCCCTTGGAGCCCGCTCGGACAGGGCGTGCTGACGGGCAAGTACAGTCGCGACGATATGCCAGACGACTCGACGGCCTCGGAAGACGAGGGCTGGGAGGAGTACTACCTCACCGAGAAGAACTTCGAGGTCGTCGATGCGGTCCAGTCAGTCGCCGAGGAAGTCGACGCCACGCCCGCCCAGGTCAGCCTATCCTGGCTGATGCATCACCAGAGCGTCGCGGCACCGATCGTCGGTGCACGGACCGTCGATCAACTCGAAGAGAATCTCGGTGCAGCCACTGTCGAACTGAGCAACGAGCAGTTCGAGCGCCTAGCCGAGTCGAAGGATTCGCCGCTTGAGGGCATCTGACTCTGCGGAAAGTTTCGAACTGCTCGCTGATCGGCGTGGCGCGGATCTGTTGACCACGCTCAGCGCTGCTCGACGCTGCTCCGAACGCGTTCGGACATCTTTGAGAGTTGAACGATCCAAACAGAGCTGTCGGCTCATATGGTGTACGTCTTGTGCTGCTGTCTGTGCTAAACCGTGTCATCACAACCGCTAACATATGGTATATCTAACCGGTAGCTGACAGGAGTCTGACGTGCTATTAAGTGTCACACGGACGTTTGTACGATTTGTATGGCAGAGCCGGTCCGGATTGCCGTAAGCAATCAAAAAGGGGGTGTGGGAAAGACCGCCGTCGCGATCAACGTCGCTGGAGCGCTGAACGACAGGGGGCACGACGTCCTGTTTGTTGATCTGGATCCACAGGGGAACGCAACGGAGAATCTAGGGATGCGAGAACGCTACGACGAGGGTCCACCGTCCCTGTTTGACGTCCTGAGCGATGCCGAGCAGCGACACCACGTGGTCGACCTAGTGAGAGAACACGAAGAGATGGACGTCATCCCGTCGAACATCGATATGACGGCAATCGAGCCAGAACTCACGCTCTCTCGGCGGTCGGGACAGCAGTTGTCGCTGACGCTCGAGCACGTCGATCACGAGTACGACTACGTCGTCATCGACTGTCCACCCTTCCTCGGGAACCTTATGGACAACGCGCTGTACGCAGCACAGAATATGCTCATCCCGGCGCTAGCAGAGACTACGAGCAAGCGAGCCTTCGAGCTGCTGTTCGATCACGTTTCCGCCCTAGAGAAAGACTACGACATCCGGATCCGGGAGCGAGGAGTCGTCATCAACCGGATAGACGTGCGGAAAAACCAGGCACGAGAGATGGTCGACTGGATCGAGGACGCGTTCGACGACACGCCTGTCTGGCAGGTCAGAGAGCGCGCTGCAGTACAGCGTTCTATGACCAACGGTGCGTCGCTCTTCGCCGAGGCTCCGGAGTGTGACCAGTTGCCCGCTTTCCGAGAGATTGCACGTGGCCTGGACGAACAGTTCCGCCGACGGAGAGTAAGCCATGACTGATGACCGGTCCGAACGGCTTCGCAAGCGTCGAAAGCAATCGATACAAGACGTCGAACAGAGACGTGACAGACCGGCTACTCAGACAGATTCGGCTCTCCCCCAGGACTCGGAATCGTCTTCGTCGGAGGATGATGAGAGGGACGGATCGGCGTCGGATAGCGGCTTGATCAAAGAAGAACAGGTTGGGACGTACATGTACCTTCCTGAAACGCAAGCAAAAGACCTGCGACGGCTCTACAACGTGTTAAAAGCTGAATACGAATTTAAGTACGATGACGAATTCGAGAAGAATCGGCATTTCTACCCCCTGGTGGTGCAATACGGTTTGGAAGAGTTAGATAATGTAGACGCTTCGGAGATAAGGACGCGTCTCGAAGAAATATCATGAGTCCCACCCCCTAGTATGACCGCAGGATCCATCTCGATCGTGGCGGCTATGAAGCTAATACTGCTGGTTTCTACCGCAGTGGGGGTATCGACTGCGATCCTCGCCTGGCGGGAACGGCCGGAGCCAGGTTCCATCCCCTTGGTATTTCTCCTCGCCGGCCAGTCCTGGTGGTCGATCACGATACTGTTCCGAATGAATGCTTCCAATCCGGGGAGCGAGCTCTTCTGGTTAAAAGTATCTTGGATCGGAACGGTCGTGATACCCGTCGCGTGGCTGTTTTTCTCGCTGGAGTACACCGGCTATCACCAGTACGTCCGGATTCGATACATTGCTCTCGTATCGCTGGTACCAGCTCTCACTGTCGTGATCAGTCTCACGAATGGCTACCACCAGCTGCTGTACTTGGACACGACGACCGAACAGAGTACACTTCTCGCGGGAATACCCGGTGTCTGGCACTGGGTGATTGCGGGCTATACGTACCTTCTGGGACTGTTGGGAGCGATACCGCTGTTGCAGTTTATCACAGGTGACGCCGATATGTTCCGCGGCCAGAGTCTCGTGCTCTTGCTCGGACTGAGTATCCCTTGGATGACTAATATCCTCTATTTGCTCGGAGTCCTCCCGACCGCCAGCGTCGATCCGACCCCTGCGGCGTTCGCCGTGTCCGGCGTTATATATCTCGACGCAATTACCCGATTCCGGATCTTCGAAACGAATCCGGCACCGATCAGAGGGGCGCGTGCCACCGTCTTCGAGCGGATGCAGGACGGTGCACTCGTCGTCAATAGTCACAATCTCATCGTGGAAATGAACACGCGCGCCGAGCAGATACTTGGCAGATATTCGAATGATATGCTGGGCACTCGCATTGAGGAGGTCATTCCAAACGTCAGTGCCGCTTTCGGGGACCACTCCACGTCCAGTCAGTCGATGTTCCAACCCGAGAGCACAACTGCTACTTACGATATTTCGGTCACTCGACTCACCAATGCGCGTGGTCAGACGACCGGTCGAATAATCACGCTCCACGACATAACTGAGTATATAAGACAACAGCAGCGACTCGAAGTCCTCAACCGAGTGTTTCGACACAACGTTCGGACAAGCACACAGGTGATTATCGGGAAAGCGGAGTATCTGGCCAATCACAACAGTGAGGCGGCGACGAAAACTGTTCAGGAGAACGCCATAGAGATCGAACAGATAAGCCAGAAGGTTCGAACGGTGCTCGATATGTTCGAGCAAAGTAGAGAACAGACTCAGCCCGTACCACTTAACAGCCTCCTCACCGACTACATCGCCACAATACGGGACCAATATCCCGATATCACCATCAAGTCCGATCTGAGTGACGAGCAGGTCTACGTCAGCAGCGTTCTGGAGAGCGTATTCAGCAACCTCCTCGAGAACGCCGCTGAACACAATACGAACCCTGATCCCCGTGTCTGGGTCGATGTTCAAACGACGGAAACCCGAGCACAGGTTGTCGTGGCGGATAACGGCCCCGGAATCGATGACCAAGAGCTCTCTCTGTTCAACGAAGGTAGAGAAACCGCGCTCGAACACGGTACTGGCTTCGGCCTCGCGATTATCAACTGGGGAACAGCGATTGCCGGCGGGGACCTCACGTTCGAAGACAACGACCCGACAGGATTGGCTGTCACTGTCGATATCCCACTGTATCGCCGCGACGAGCATATATAGAGTCTGCTCCCCTGCACGGGACTTCCAGTCCGGGGTGCCCTCAATCCAGGCATCTCTCAGAACAGTGGCGTCGACTGTCGAGACTGCACACCATACGCACGATAACGGTGCGAGTCCGAAATCTGTAAGCGAACTCTGCTGCTCCGGGTATAGGATGAGAGACCGGAACACTCAGGCTACTCCACCTGAAGATCCGTCATCACCCGCCTCGTAACCGGTATCGCGCGTACAACCCCCGTTACACTACGTACGAAGCGAGAACGAATGTGGCCAATACGGGTACCCGGGAGAACTCGCCGGCGACTGACAACAATTGTCCGTTCTCGATACGGCCCACGAGCGCGATAATACCAATCAAACCGAGCAGCCCGGTAAAGAGAGCCCCTGCCGAGACAATCGTCAGATGCCCACTACTCGTGGCTATGCCGATCATCGCCGCGATAAGCAACGTAATGCCATAGAGCACGTATCTGGTTCGGCGCACACCAATAGCGACCGGCAGCGTCGAAGCGCCACTCTCTATGTCACTCTCGACGTCGCGAGCGTTCGAAATTTCGCTACAAACGAACGTTCCGAGCGCTAAATATCCGAATATGACCCACGCGGAGGGAGTGACCGCCACGCCCGCAAATACGATCGGGAGGAAGACGATCGTCAGCGACCATGCGACTGCGATAGTCGCCGAACTGAGAACGAGAACCTCTTTCAATCGCTGGAACGGCGTCTCGATGGCGGGAACCTGGCCGATCGCATACAACACCCAGGCCACCCCTGGGACGAGGCTGATAGCGAGCGCAACAGGGCCACCGAGGACAGAAAGTGCAACAGCGCTACCGTAGGCGACCGCTGCGAGCACATACAGCACAGTACGGTACCGCCGCACGAACGCAGTCCGCTGTGGATTGGATACTGCATCGGTGTCGAGGTCTACTAACCGATCGTTGGCATAGATTGAAAAGGTCGCTAGGCCGACAACGATTGGGGCTGGACTCATCGGGAGCGACAACAGGAGTTGGACCATAAATACCTCCAGTGCTGCCAGCATAGCGAGGTACGCTGAACTGTACTCCAACACTCTCCAGGCCGCCTGTATGTTCGTCACCGACCATCTGACGGCTCGGTTTGCCAACCCGGTCTTGGAAACCGTTTCTGACCAGTTGCTAGGTTCAGTTGCCATATCTTCCCACCCGGAATGCGGAAACAGATGCTGTCTGTAACACATCCACAGAGAGACCCACTCTGCTCGTAAGTTGTCCACCGGTCAAACCCCGCGGCAGCGGCACCATAGTATGGCGCTCGTCGTACAACCATATAAATTCACATATTTCTTTTAGTATTTTTATATCCATATGTTCAGAGAGAGACAATCCTTCAAAGCCGTCTCGTCTCTCTGAGACGGTTTTGATCGCAGCGACCTCACACACTTGTGAAAGGATCGCCTTGGCATAGCGTGCCGACCGCAAGTTGCTCCCGTTGTCGGTCCCGTCTGCGAAACCAACGCCAGTCGGAAGTGACGGGACAGTATCAACAAACGGCTCGGCACTAGCCAAGCAGGTCAGTCTCGACGGTCTTGTTCGTCGAAAACATCGATAGCGGAACCTTCTGGGTCTCGCCGTTGACTTCGATCGTCGCCGTCACGTCGACTGCCAGCGTCGACTGTTCGCCGTTGCGAACGTGGCTGACCCACCACTCGTCCATCCGGGAATTATTGAGGCCGATGCGTAGATCGACAGTCCCGTGTTCGTCAGGTCCGATCGTTGTTCCGTCCGGTTGGCTCCCGTTGGCAAGCGGGACACCGCCGATCGAGACAGTATACTGGATCTCCTGGATCGTGATCGGGACGGACTGGTCGTTTCGCAGGGTACTCTGTGCCTCAAGCGGTGCTACCTGCGGGGTCGCCTCGCCCCATTTAGCCTCCGTCGACTCGGCGACGAGATACGTCTGCCCGTCTCCACCAATAGACTGAGGGTTGTCCGTGTTGAGATCGGCCAGCAGGTTCGTCTCGGTGGTCGCGTTCGCGTCGGCAGTGGGAATCTCGATCGTCGTGAACCCGACGTCCGCAGTCGTGGTCGTCACCGTCGTCGTCGTCGAGGTCTCGCCGCGATTGAGATGGCGGGCCCACCAGTTGGGCACCTTCGAGTTGTCGAGTTGGCTTGTCACGCGCAGTTCGTTCTGCCCGGGATCTAACGTCGTCTCACGCGACCCGGCCCCGACGAAGACATCGTTGATCGACGTCTCGGCAGCCATCGTCAGCCGGACGAAGTCGTTGACCGTGGGATCGGTGTTCGGGTTCTGTACGGTCACGTCCGCGTTGACCGCGGTCGTCTCGTCGGTTACCGTTCCCCACTCACGCTCGATACCTTCGACGGTCGGTTCCGAAACGTCGGTCCGGTCGGCCGGAAGCGCAGTGGTGTTCGTGCCTGATCCACCCAGCAAGTCAGTCGTCACCTGGAAGCGCTCGGATACCAGCGCGACCGGGACGCGCTCGCGCTCGCCGTCGCGGTCGATGAGTCCGTGCAACTGGATTGAGACATTCGACTGCTCCCCGTTTCGGAGGTGAGTGACCCACCAGTCGGCCAGTCGAGGCGTCTCCATCGGAACGGTCACTGAGAGGCTCCCAGTCTCGCCCGCTTGGACAGTCACTCCGTCCTCGCTGACCCCATCGGCAACGGTGACGTTGCCCATCGTGACAGTGTATTCGACGGCGGCGAACTCGATGGGCTGGTCGTGGTCGCTCTCGACGGTCGTATCGACGGTGAACGGTGTCGTGTCCGAGTCTGCAGTGCCCCAACTTGCGTCTCGCTCTGTGAGCGTCAGAAGCGTCTCGTTAGCTATCGAAACCGGCTGTGGATCGTCGTTCTCGATCGATCCGAGCAGATCCGTCTCGAAACTGTCCGAGCGATCGACCAGCGACCGCTGGAAGCTGGTGATTCCCACGTCGATAAGCACGTCACCGCGGGTCTGCACGGACGACTGTTCGCCGTTGTTGATGTGTTGGGGCCACCACTCGATAAAGCGCGTGTTGTTCATCTCTCCGGTCACGGTCAGCGGCGACTCGGGGTCGGGAAGCGATCGCATCGTCCGCTCGTCCAGCACAGTCACGTCGTTGATCGTACTTTCCTGGTCGATAGTGAGCCTCGTCACCTCCCGGAGACGATCGACGTCGTCGGTATTCGAAAGCGACGTCGAAGTGACGATCGTCGACGTCCGGTCTCGAATCTCGCCCCAGCGGCGGTCGGTGTCGCCGACGGTCGGGACGGTGATCGAATCGCGACTGCTCGGGAGCGATTCGACGCTCGTGGAGTTATCACCGAGCAGGTCGGTCTGGAACTGCAGTCGCTGCTGGTAGAGTTGAATCGGGACACGCGTCTGGGTACCGTTCCGTTCGACGAGCCCGTACAGTTCGACGCGCATCTGACTGGTCTCGTCGTTACGGACGTGGGTCGGCCACCACTCGGCGAATGCAGCCGTCTCCAGAGCCGCATCAACAGTAAGCGTCCCGGAATCGCCGGGCGCGATGTTGATCCCATCGCTCGTCTGACCCGCACCCAGCGTGACGTTGTTCATCGTGACGGCGTACTCGACACCCGTGAGAGAGATGGGGCGGTCGTGGTCGTTCGACAGGTCGGTCGTCAGCGTCAGCGGGGTCGTCTCCGCCGTCGCTTCACCCCACTGGGCGTCTCGATCGCCGATCGTAAGCAGCGGTTCGCCGTCCAGTGTGACCGTCTTCTCGGTGCCGTTCGCGAACGACGACAGGAGGTCAGTCTCGACAGTCGAGGTCTGTTCGGGGAGTGACTTGCTGACGCCCGGTCCACTCACCGACGGTTCGATCGTCAGCGTTGAGCGCTCGTCGCCGTTGACGTGTGTCACCCACCAGTCCGCGATTCGATCGTTGTCCATCGCGGTGCTGAACGCGATCGTGTTTTCACCGGGCGAGAGACCGATGCCCGACTCCTTGCCCTCCGCAAGCACGACATCGTTCAGCGAGGCCGTATATTCCACGGAGATGAGGCCGGGGACGCCGATCGGGTTCGGATTGTCGACGCGGGCCTGCGTCTCTATCTGTGTCGTCTCGTTTGTGACTTCGCCCCACTCGGTGTCGATGTTCTCGACGGTCGGCTGTGCGATGACGCCAGTCGCGACGAGAACGGTAGCGAGCAATGCGACGAAACCCAATGTGACGACGATACCCACGATGGCCGTCCGTAACGACGGCAGCGCGCTGAGTACCGAACGAACAGGGTCGGGCAAATCCATCGTGTCACCATACACGGGCGAGTGATTTATAACGACCGCTGTCAGCCGGGATCGCTATCGGAAACGACGCCACTCTTGTTTTCGATGTAGCGGATGCGTTCGGGAACCGGCGGATGCGTGTAGTGAAACGTTGCATAGAGCGGATGGGGAAACGGATTTGCGAGGTTTTCGCTGGTCAGATTCGCCAGTGCGTCCGCCAGTGCCGAACCGCCGATGACCTCAACAGCGAAGCTGTCAGCCTCACGCTCGTGTGCCAGCGAGAGTTTGTTCTCCAAGGGTGCGCTGAGGCGCACCAACGGTTCGATCCACAGCGCTCCCAGTGCAAGCCCGGCATAGGCCGTCTCCGGGACGCCGAACAGCTCATACAGCCAGGATTGCTCGATCAGGACCGCAAAGACCAGCAACACGACCCCGATTCGCAGGGCAGAGCTGATGAGTTGCTTCCAGATGTGGCCCCGCTTCCAGTGAGCGAGTTCGTGTGCGAGGACGCTTTTGATCTCGCCGCGGTCCATCTGCTCGATCAGCGTATCGAACAGGACGACGCGCTTGGTCCGGCCGAAGCCGACGAAGTAGGCGTTCGAATGCGAGGAGCGACTGGACGCGTCCATCTGGTATACCTGCTCGCAGGCGAACCCAGCGCGCTCGAAGACGTCCTCGACGGCATCCCGGAGGTCGCCGCTCTCGATCGGTTCGAACTCGTAGAACAGCGGCGCGATCACGCGTGGGTAGATCACCAGCATCGCAAGCGAGAAGGCGACGAACAGCCCCCAGGCACCGATCCACCACCAGTCGGGGAACAACTCGAGGGTCAGTAGGACGCCACTAGCGACGATCGCCGTCAGGACGATCGAGACGGCCAGACTCACGACGAAATCCCGAAGCCACAGCCGCGGTGACTGCTGGTTGAACCCGAACTGCTCCTCAACGACGAACGTCTGATACAGCGAGAACGGGCTACCGGCAAGCTGAACGAGTGTTACAAGACCGACGAAAAAGACCACGCCGCGTGCGACCGGCGAAAGCGGGACGCTTTCAATAGCGGCGACGGCGTCGCCGAACAGCCCGGAGTACAACACGAGCAAGACGACAGCCAGCCCGACCGCCGACCGCAAAAGCGATAGCCCGGTGCCAGCGCGCTGGTAGTCAAGTAGTCGGTCGGTGTCGTCAATACCGAGCCGCTCGGTTACCCACTCCGCGCGTTCGGCGACAGCCGCGGCGCCGTGTCTGACGTTGAGCAGCGAGAGTGCGGCGAAAAAGAACTCAGTCCCCACGACCACTGTCAGGAAGGCCGCGTGCAATGCGAGCATATCAGGTCGCTCGGGGCCCGACCTACGAGAAAGCTACGACCCCGAGGCAGCGTGACCGAACGACCGACAGCTCCTACACGCGCCACTCGAATCCACAGTCCGCACACTTGTAGTGTCGCCAGTCCGTGCCACCCGGTACCCGTTCGTGTGCTGTTTTCTCCCACTCACCGCTCTCACAGGCCGGGCACGCGTGTATGGTACTTGTTGCCATATAATATTTTTAATTATTATAAACACATAACTGTCGGCGTCCCGGTAGTCCTTGCCGACTGTCGACAGCGAGACGCTCGCACCCCGAAATCGTCATACGATGAGCCGGCGTGGCCGGTAAAGTGAAGTGCCGGTCAACGGTGGCGACAACTATGGAAGAGGAAGCCTGGCGGTCAGTGGACGTGATCAAGAACAAAAAGGGCGAACCGCACGTACTCCAGCAGAAAGTCAAAGTCTACACGGCCGGGGTGACAAACGAGTCCTCCGGGTATACGAAACCCCTGCTGGAGCATCGGCTCGTGCCGCTCGATCGGGTGACAAGGTGAACCGTCCCGTGTGACTGG
>Ga0207850_100226_pt1 | contig 47725 bp, 64 predicted proteins | sample 23E2SouthBayCA_FD_187746 | JGI IMG/M metagenome (GOLD analysis project Ga0207850, IMG submission 187746) | Aerobic enrichment media microbial communities from Eden Landing Ponds, California, USA - A23 E3 (3) (SPAdes) | ecosystem: Environmental > Aquatic > Marine > Unclassified | place...
CCCTCGCGGCAAACCTCGTCGATGCCGACCCCGAGGATGTCGGAGGTGGTGCCTGATGGCGGCCGTCGAGAACGTCCGCGAGTACCGCGGCATCGTCGACGCCGCCGAGCCCGGCGACGAAGTCAAGCTGGCTCGTGAGGACTACGACTACGCGAACCCGCTCACTGTCGCCGACATCGAAGCCGACGTGACGTGGCGTGTCCCCTACGGACAGGACTGGCTCACGAAAACGCTCCGCCTCGAAGGGGAACGCGGCGGTGAGTACCTCGTCGTCTACAACGACGCCCTCGACGTCTTCGCGTTCCACAACGACGAGGGTCACCGCATCAGCGGCATCGTCCAGTTCGAGGCCGCCATCAGCGACGAGCCGATGTGGGACGCCGGCGGCAGCGAGGCAGACCCGTACGAGGAGTTCGGGTTCCCCGTTCCGGACCACGTGACGCCGGCCGCGATTCATGACGCAGTCGAAGCGTGCGAGACGCTCCGCGGCGTCGTCAACGAGCTCGACTGGCCCGTGGACGACAACCACGCTCGTTCACGGGTGCGTGCCCTCGTCTTCGAGGAAAACCTCTACGACCGCCTCGACAACGCGGAGGGCCAGCCATGACCGACGACAACGGTGTCGAGCGGCAGGGGCTTGGCACGACCATCACCGGGCCGAGCGACATCCCCCCGCGGGAGGCACGCCAGCTCATCGAGGCAGACGACAGAACCGAGGACGGTGATTCGGCATGAGCGTCGGCGCGCGCGCGTCGTCGAGCGAGCGCGAGTCCTTCCCGCAGCTCCGCGAGGACCTCGGCGAGGACCCGGCGCGATACCTCGATGTCCCGATGTTTATCGACGGCAACCGCGAGCCGCCGCTGTTCACGGCGTTCGCGCGCATCCGTGGCATCGACCGGCTGGAAGTAGCGAACGCGTGGCTGGCCGTCGAACGGCGTCTCGACCGCGGCCCACGCGACCCTGTCGTGGAGGCGCTCGAAGAACGCATCGCGTACCTCGAAGAAGCCGGCGAACGCCCGGGGACTGTCCCGACTGAAGAGGGGCCGGAGCGATATCGGCGCCGCGAGATTCGGGACGACGTCGAGTGCGAGTACGACTGGAGCGAGCAATCAACAGCCGCGGAAGCAACCCTCGGTGATTCAGCATGAGCAAACAAGCGGGCGACACGGTTCTTCGATTGGACCTCAACGCGATGGAGTCCGAGGTCCTCGAGGACTATCTGGACTACGGCATCGAGAACGACCACCACTACGACGACGGCCTCGTCATCGAGGACGTCGACGAGGAGACGAAACAGGAGCTCGTCGACCACTGCTACGAGCGGGCGCGACGCGCCAGCCAGCGCGGCGACTATCAGTCCGCGCAGTGGTGTCGGAACGCCGGCTCGAAGGTCGACCGCGCGGAAATCGAGGTGGTCGCGTGATGGCCGACGACGCTGGCCGCGGCGAGTACGTCGAACCACCAACGGTCTACGATGTCGTCGAACTCCCGTCCGCGCAGAAGTTCAAGGGCTGCCAGCTGTGGCCCGACGGCGAGTCCCGGTGCGACCGCGGAGCAGAGTACGTGTTCGTGTACGCGGCAAGCGCCCACGAGGACGACGACCGCCGGCGGAACGCTGTCGCGTGCGGAGAGTGCTGCCCCAAGGTCTCCACGGAAGCGAAGCGCGACTCGGAACTTGCGACCGACGGCGGCCGCGAGACGACGCACATCGACGAGGACGACGGCCTCTGGATTCCCCCGCGCCTGCGTGAGTTCGAGGGGCAGGTCGTGTTTCGGACGCCGCGGACGACCATCCAGCACTTCGAGTCGGGCGGCGGCCAGCTCGACGCGTACTACCCGATGGTCGACGAGCGCGACTTCGGCGACACCGACGAGATGACGAACCCGAAAAATCCCGGGCTCGCGCCCCGGACGGTCTCCATCAAGCCGCAAGGCGAGGACCCCGTCGAACTCACCGTCTCGTTCCCACAGGAACAACTCGCCGACGGCGCCGGCGAGCCAGACAGCATCAACGAGTTCGCGCTCGCTGGCGACTTCGGGTTCATGCGCGTCGAGGGGCCGTTCGAGGTCGACAAGTCCGGCACCAACTGGACGATATTCCTCCCCGAGAACCCCGACAACCGCGTAGTCCGGACGCTCGACGAGGACGACGAAGGCCTCGCCGGCGTGCTCGTCGCGGACTGCGAGGTCGTCGGCGGCGGCATCGTCACCAACGTCTGGAACCCAGAAGGCGAGGACGGGCGGCGCCTCACCATCGACCAGTACGCGCGAGGTGGCGAGCGATGACTGAACCGACCAGCCACCTGACCGCCGTGGACCTCTTCTGCGGCGGCGGTGGCTTCAGTACGGGCCTCGCACTCGCCTGCGAGGACCTCGGCCACGACGTCCGCCTCGTCGCCGTCAACCACGACACGGACGCCGTCGAGACGCACCGCCGGAACCACCCGTGGGCCGAGCAGCACAACGCGAAGGTCGAGGAACTCCACCCACCGAACGTCATCGGCGACGACGACGTCGACCTCCTCGTCGCCGGCCCGGAATGCACGCACTTCAGCAACGCCCGCGGCGGGAAACCAGTCAACGAGCAGCGCCGCGCCAGTCCGTGGCACGTCGTCGACTGGGTGCAGAAGACCCAGCCCAAAGCCCTCCTCGTCGAGAACGTTCCCGAGCTCGAATCGTGGGGGCCAGTTGACGAGGACGGCCAGCCGACACGCAACGGCGAGACGTTCAAAGCGTGGGTCGACGCGCTTTGCTCGCTCGGCTACTCGGTCGACTGGGATGTGTTGAACGCGGCGGACTACGGCGACGCGACCAGCCGGCGTCGGCTGTTCGTCGTCGGCCGTCGCGACCGCCGCGCGACCCATCCGGAACCGACGCACGCCCGCGACCCGGACGAGGACGGCCGTGAACCGTGGCGGCCAGCGGCTGACGTCATCGACTGGACCGACCACGGCACCAGCATCTGGGCGCGCTCCCAGCCGCTCTCGAACAACACGATGGCACGAATCGCGCAGGGCATTCGAGACCACTGCGACGAGCGCGTCGAGCCGTTCGCAGATGTCCTTGAAGAGTACGGGACACAGCGCGATGTGGAGGAGTACGACAAGGACGTTCGGCTAACGACCGAACTGCAGGAGGACATCGTTCCGGTCGCTGACCTTCCCGAGGCTGTCGACGACCGCGAGGAACCGTTCCTCGTGAAGGCGGAAACCGCGGCCGTTGCGGCCGATGGTGGAGACTCGACGACAATGGTGATGGGCCAGCACTCGAACGCGCGCGCTCGGGACGCGAGCGAGGAGCCCGTTCCGACCATCGCGACGCGCGGCGCTATCCACTGCATCCACGCGGAGCAGGCGTTCGTGAAGCCGCGGAACCTCCCGCAGCGCGACATCCACTCGAACCCGACCTACGAGCCCGAGGAACGGCCGCTGCACACGGTGACCGCGAAGAACCACGACGGCCACCTCGTCAGCCCACACCTCGTCGAGTACGCGGATACGGACAGCGTCGACGAGGCTCCCGCTGCCGAGACGACCGAGCAGCACGCGCTGTGCGTGCCGGACCTCTACCCGTGGGGGCTCGACCTCCGATACCGGATGCTCCAGCCGCGCGAGCTCGCCGCGGCGCAGGGCTTCCCCGAGGACTACGAGTTCGCGGGCGACACGAAGGCCGCCCGCACGGCGCAGATCGGGAACGCGGTGCCGGTGAACCTCGCAAAGGCGCTCGTCACGGAGGCGCTGACCGGCGACGAGCCGAGTCTTCGGACCTACGGCGGTGACGGGGAGGTGTCGGCCAGTGACTGACGACGTCGACGGCGACGCGGAGTCTGGACGGGCAATTTCGCAGGAGGAGTCAAACCGCGAGAAAGGAGCTCGGAACGAGCGTGAGGCCTGTCGAATCCTCGGCGCTCGCTACCGAGCCGAACGAATCACAACCGAACACGACCCGTTCCATCTCGCGGACCTGATGGGTCTTCAGGGTGGCTTCCCCTTCGCCCTCGTTCAGGTGAAAACCAACCAGTTCAGTGCCGAATACAGCCGGTACTACAAGGACTGGGCACACCGCAAGATCGACGGCGAGCACACCATCTTCGAGGTGTGGGTTCGGAAGGACCGTGCTGGCTGGGAGATGCATCGCCTTGACCCGGAGAGCATGGACTTCGAGTGCTACTTCCAGACGTCAACCTGCGACCCGTCGAAGGTCCGTGACGGGTGGCGGGCTGCGTTCATGGAGGTGACCGACGTTGATGGAGACGGCCGTGGAGGTAATCAGACCTTCAGTTGCGGCGACTGTGGCGGCGAGTGGGAAAGCTACGACGACCTGCTCGCTCACTACTGCCCGGCTGCGTATCACGTCGGAGGTGAGTTCTGATGCCAGACGACCGTGGAACTCCGCAGAAGAGCGGGCAGAAGGTGTCGGCGTTCCCCTACATCGGGAGTAAGACGTTCCTCGCGCCGTGGATAGTCAACCACCTCGCCGACCACGAGACGTTCGTCGTCCCGTTCGGCGGCGCTGCGGGCGTCCTACTCAACAAGCCACGGAGCCGCGCCGAAATCTTCAACGACCGAGACGAGTACGTCGTCGAGTTCTTCGAGGTCGTCCGCGACCAGCCCGAGGCGCTCGCCGAGACCGCGCGGAACATCCCGTACTCGCGGGGGCTCTACAACGAGTGGAGCCGGGAATTCCGCGACCCCGACCAGACGCTCGCCACCGACCGCGTCGAGCGCGCCGCCCGCTGGCTGTTTCTCCGGTACGCGAGCTTCAGCGGGCGCTACGGACAGCGCGCCGGCTTCGCAACGGACACGCCGCGGAAGGGACCACAGAAGTCCGAGATTTGGGCGCGCATCCCCGAGCGCATCGAGACGCTCCGCGACCGCTTCACGGGCGTCGCCATCGAGTGCGGCGACTTCGCGGAGGTCATCGAGCGCTACGACGACGGCGACGTGCTGTTCTACTGCGACCCGCCGTACGTCGAGGAGAAAGACAACTACTACCGCGGTCCGTGCTTCGACCACGCCGCGCTCGTCGAGGCGCTCGACGCCGTCGACGGCGAGTGGGCGGTCTCGTACACGGAGCCGCCGGAGGGCCTGCGGGAGCTCGCAACCGCCGAGGTCGCCCGCGACTACAACCGCTCGGCCGCGCTCGACAACGAGACTCGTCGCGAACGGCTGTTTCTGTCCTACGACCCAGCCGAGGCCCCGGCGTTCGTGGATGCGTCGACGGCGCAGGCGACGCTCGGAGGTGGTCACGGTGGCGCGTGATGGATTCGACCGCGGAACTGGGCGCACGCCCTCGTACTGGCGGACGGCGGGCCGGTTATTCCTCGTTACGCTTGCCGTCCTCCTCGCGGCGGTCGCCGCCAGCCTCGTCGCCTACGTCATCGCGGGGTGGTTGGCGTGACGACGTACAACGTCCCCGAGCCGCTGGAGTTCCAGCCCGGCGAGGGCAGCTTCCAGAACAACGTCTACGTGTGCCGCGTCTGCGGCGAGCGGATTACCGGCACTGAGAACGCCGTCAACCACGACTCCTGCACGCTCGCGCGGCCCTGCCCCGCGTGCGGCAGCCACGCCGCCCGCCCGACGCTCGGCGTCGAGCACGGTCGCGTCGACGACTGCCCGACCTGCGGCATCGCGTTCCCCGCGAGTGGTCAGCCATGACTGACGACAACGACACGAAGTACAACATCCCCGGCGGCCACTGGACCGACTCCTCGTCCGAGCGAGCGAGCGACGACACCGACGAGGACAAGAATGACGACGAAGCGCGCGTTAGCCTCGAGTCCCAGACCGTCGACGTCCGCCACGAAGAGGCGAACCGGCTGGTCCGCTACCGCGTGCGCGTCCAGCACGGCCGCCGGGATCGCTTCCCGCTCGCCACGCACGCGCGCCGCGAGCACCAGCTCGCCGAGTCCGGCCAGTGGGACCTCGACGGCGACGTCGACTGGGCGGACATCCCGGTGCCCGTGCGCCAGACCGTCGCGGACGTCGTCTCCGGCGTGGACTCGCGCGCGGACCTCGACCCCGGCTTCCGCATCTTCGACGACGAAGAGGGTGGTCGTGCATGACGGCAAATCGTCTGACGGGCGTCGGACGAGCGGGCCGTTGTACGCGAACCTTAATAGCGGAGGCTACGCAACACCCTGACAGTAAGAGAGAGACGCCACTACAAGAACACAAAAGACCGCAGGAGCCGGGGCGTCCCACCGCCCCGCAGGACCCGTACTCGTCCACTGCTTCTGCGCCGAGGGACTTAGAGTTTGCCCCTTCGACCAGCCACAGCTCTATCCCCGGCGACGTCCTTCGGGCGCCGGTCACACCCAACCACAGCGCCAAGAGCGGTATGCACGACACCACAACCACCACGACCGCCGACGACGCCGAACAGAAGCCAGTGTGGAATCGCCGTGATACCACGAGCGCCGCTATTGAAGAAGAAAGCCACTCTCCCCTACCCCTGCGGGAGAGCGCAGCCGCCTCGAATCGTGGAAACCCCCACACGGGAGCGGGTTCAACCAGCCGGACGCTACCGATCGCTGGCAGTGGTGCTTTCTACACACTACTGTACTGGTATCAGTGTAATACTACTACTACCACTCAACCAACACAACATCGTGCGAGCGGTACCAGCGCGATACCACGCCCGTCTCGTGTTGAACGTCGGGGTGGCGCGTCATGACCGAGCGCACTCCCGTCGGCTGGCGCGTTCCCGAAGATGTCTGGGCGGACTTCGAGACGTTCGTCGCCGAGAGACACGGCGCTACGGACGCCTACGTCCGCTTCGAGTTAGAGTGCGCGATGCGTGAGTTCCTCGACGAAGACGACCTCCTCGCGGAGGCCGAGGACCTCCTCCGCACCCACACGGACCTCAAGGGCCTTTCTTCTTCAACAGTCGCTGGTATCGGTACTGACCGCTACCGCGGCGCCGACACGAAGAAAGTCAACCACCGGATTAGTAGCAGTCTCCACGAGCAATTCCGCATCTTCGCAGACGAGCACGACGCCGACTCGTACGGCCGTCTGCTGGCGTCAGCCCTCGACGCGTACACTGACGGCGGTCGCGCCCAACGCATCCTCGACGACGTCGAGCGCCTCGTCACCAACAGCGACGGTGGTACCAGTAGTGATACCACGAACGCCGCTGTTGAAAACCCGGCCGACGAGCAGTCGAGTCGTGATACCACGAGCGCGACTGTTGAAAGCGGGCTTTCAACGCCGGCCGACTCTGGTATCAGTAGCGACACCGATCCCGAGAACGTCGACATCAAGGCGCGGCTCGTGCTCGGCATCGTCGAAGAACTCCCGGACGCGGACGCGCTGGCGAACACGGTCCTGCCGAAGTCCGTCCTCGACGACGCCATCACCGAGGTGGTCGGCTCGACGGACCCGACCGTCCTCGAAGCGTACCGCGAACCCGTGCTCGAACAGCTGGACGCAGCGCCACATCCCCACATCGAGGACCGTTACGTCACGGCGGCGTGGCGCGAAAACCGCACCGTCTGGGCGGATATGGACAAGGCCGAGCGTATCGTCCTTCTACGGCGGTACGCTGCCGACGACGCTGTCGACCGCCGGCAACTCCGCCTCTGCTTCACGTACCGCGAGGTGCAAGCCCTCTTCGAGGAGAACGCCTGCGGCGGCCGGCCGAGTCATCAGTACGCGTACGACCTGATGGAGGCCGCCGCCGACGAAGACGGGTTCGAGTTCGACGAGTTCCACGGCCAGAAGCAGCTCCGCGTGACGCTCGACGAGGTCTCGGACTCGGTTCTCGAGTACGCGTTCGCCCACATAGAGCTGTCCCCGGAGGACCTCGGGATGAACGGTCGCCTTGAAGACTACGGCGCAGGGAGCCCGCCTGCCCGGGAGGGAGTCGGCGATGACTGATGCGTCGCGAACCGGCGGACGAACGGAGGTGGATGATGGGACACGGAACTCGTGAAGTCCGGGGTGGTCGCGGTGTCGACTAACCCGGCGCGCCTCATCCCGAGCGACCTCGAGGACGTGCCCGCGAGCGCTCGACTCGTGTACCTCGCGCTCCGAGCGGCCGAGGACCCGCTGACCGTCGAGGACCTCGCAGACGCGACGGCCGTCAGCGAGACGACGATCCCGAAGTCGCTGCGCGAGCTGGACGCCGCCGGCATCAACATCGAGTCGACGCGCACACTCAGCGACCCCCGCGTCAACTCCTACATCCTCTCCGACGAGGAATCCGGCGATGGCTCGGAGGGGTCCCCCGGGGGAGAACGACCAAATCACCGCGGTACCTGAGCGTTTAACTCGATGGCCGACGCACATTCCTGATAGAGTTCACCACCCTGCCACGGTGCTCTACTCCTCTCTCGGTCCCGTTCGAAGCGGGGCTGCTCGTTAGTCATGGCTCTCGCTCCATCACAATCCGGCGCTGACCAGCAGGTCCGCGACCGCCGCGACGAGTGCGACCACGACGCCTGCGACGCGTCGTACCGCATCGTCGACGGCGTCGCCGGGCACTGCAGTCAAGAGTGCGCGCACCGCCACCGCGGGCGAGCGTTCCTCAACACGTTCCGCTTCGACCACCGCTTCTGCGCGACGTGCTTCGCCCAACTGAAGGACGTCGACTCGCCGAGCGACCACTGGCGGAACCGCAAACAGGACCCCGTGGAGTACGCCATCGAGCAAGGCGGCAAGTTCGTCGACGCCGGCGGCGGGGAGCTGGTGCTCGACGCGACCGACTGCGAGCACCAGAAGACAATCGACCCGGAGCAAGTCACGGGCTTCCAGTCGTTCCGCGAACACGGCACCATCGGCCTCGTCCACCACGAAACTCCGGCTGGCGTCCCGAACGAGACCCGGCGCGGAACCATCTGTGACGCCTGTGGCAACGCCACGCTCACCGAGGCCGACGACATCCTCCGCCGGAGCAACCTCAAACTCGTCGTCCAGAACCTCCTCGCCGCCGGCGAAGCCGTCTACGACGAGGGCCAGACCGACCACGAACTCACCCCGGCCGCGCTCGTCGACGAGCTGCGTCGGCAGTTCGACGCTGACGGCGAACTCGACTTCGCCCTCGCTGTCGGCGTCAGCATCCACGCAACCGGAGGCTACTGATGGCGATGTCCCAACTCCCGAGCACGTCCAGTCCGTCGACAACGCGGGACGTTGGCGACATCGTCACGGCCCGTATCCTCGGCGAGAAGCGATCCGGGGAGATTGTCGGTGACGAGGGCCTTTCGGCACGATACGGTCCCGGACCGGAGTACATCTGGGTGGTGGACGTCGTCGGCGCCGGCACCTACCGCGTCCCCGAATCCGACATCCTCGAACCTGCGTAAGCGTCCTCTTCCGAACCCCGGTCGGCGTTGTAGCTCAACTGGGAGAGCACCCGCCTGAAGAGCGGGTCTTGTCTCGGTTCGACTCCGAGCAACGCCATCGCCCACGGCACTCTGTTTTCAGGAGTGCCGTGGGTACCTGTGCATCGCACGCGAACCACGTGCCACGAGGCAGGATCTCGGCTTCGGTACACGGCGTCTGTCCACCGTCGGTCGCGCCCCGTGGCGACGTCTGCGCGATGCGGAGTCCCCCGTGGATAACACGGGTCCCGCCGCCGGACGCGCTACGGGGCGCGACCACTCTCTTCTCCGTGCAGCAGAACCGTTCCCCCGTTTTCGACGGGCACGCGCTCACGCCGCAGAACGGCCATTATGGAGCTATGAATGACTCTTCGACAGCGAGCCCGCACGGCGGCCGGCTTCCTCGCAGTCGTCACGCTCCTCGTACTGGTCGGCGCCGACACCCTCAATCAGGGCGTCACGCTGTCCTTCGAGGACAAGGCACTTCTCGTCAGTCTGGTCTCCGCTCTCCTCGGCGTGGACCTCGCACTCAACGAGCTCGGCGCCGCCCTGCAGCGAACCTCGCAGAACGACTCACGGAGTGAGAACGATGACGAATAGCGTTCTCGTCGACGGCCTCGGAATGCTCGCCGGCGCCGTCTGGATGAGCGGCGCGCTGTACTTCCAGTTCATCCGAGACCGCCGCGTGCATCCGGGATACGTCGGCGCGCAGTTCCTCATCGGTGTGGCTCTCCTACTCGGGTCCAGCGCGTTCGTCATCAGCGGCCGCACGGCACTCGTTCAACTGCTCGCCATCGGCGGTTACGTCCTGTTCATGCTCATCGGGCTCGGCGCGTGGTACGAGCTCGACAAGTACGCCGACCGCGAGGAACAGAAATCGCTCGACACACACGCTGACTCGCACGACTCCCGCATCAAGAACTCATGAACACACCGGTACTCCTGTCGTCGCTCGTCGAGTACGCTGTCAACCACCCCGAACAGGCCGCTACTGCTATCGGCGGGCTGGCTGCGGCCGCCGGCCACTACGGGAAGACTGGCCGCGTCCCACTCGGCCGCCTCCCGTTCCGTGCTGCGCAGGACGCGTGGGGCGAGCTGGCCGACCAGTGGTTCGGCAAGAGCCGGCCGCGCGGCATCCCCGCGCTCGTCGCCGACATCAGCGTCGACGACCTCGACACGACGCTCCGCGAGCAGTCGCACTTCGAGGGCGCGGACGACCAGTCCTACGAGTACGAGGGCGAGGTGCTGAACCTGCGGCGGCCCGGCGGCCTCCGTACGCACCCCGACACCGGCGAGGCCGTCCCGATGGAACTCCACGTCCGCGCGTTCCAGACCGAGGCCGGCGACCTCCTCCTCCTCCCGCACGACGAGGCCTCCCGGAGCGAAGCATGGGGCGCGCACTACCGCGGCCGCCTCCTCTCATGGAGCCGAGGCCGCGGGGAGATGGCGAGCGTCCTCGACGACCTCGGCATCGACTACGACACCATCGAGAGCGAGCGCGCCGCCGGTATCACCGTCGTCCCGCCCGAGACCACCACGAGCACGCCCGGCATCAGCACGACCACCGCCCAGTAACTCGACATGGACAACGACACTCTCGACGTCGACCTCTCGGACGCGCCCCGACAACGCGAGTACCTCAGCCTTCTCCCCTGCACGAGCAAGGAGGCCGCCGAGGCGATGGACGTCTCGACGAACACGGTCAAGAGCTTCCGGGAGAGCCTCCGGAACACGCACGACGTCGAGTTCGAGTACGACTACTCGACGAAGGTCCACTCGCTCGCCACGCCGGTCACCATCCAGACGGAACAGACGGCACAGACGAAACAGGCGTCACAGACGCCACAGGCAAGCGGCGGGTCCGAGCGGCCGGACCTGAATCTGGACCGCGTCGACGCCGCTGACTCCGAGCCCGACCCCGAGGACCTGACCGACCGAGAGCGCGTCATCGTCCACGAACTCCAGACCGGCGCGACGCTCGACGAGCTGTCCGAGCGCGTCGACGACCGCGAGTCCGTCGTCACGCAGCACCTCCGCGACCTCCGCCGTGAGGGCTGGCCGGTCTACATCGACGAGGCCGCCGGCCACATCGCCATCGAAGGCGAGCACGTCCTCCGCTCGTCCGAACACAAGGGCACGCGAACGCGGAAGGCAAACCGCTGGTGGGAGCTCCGCCACAACGAACTCGTCCGCGAGTTCCGGGGTCTCCAAACACCGTCGGCTCGCCTCGCCGCGCACTCCGGCCACGAGGACTGGGTCATCCACCTCACCGACCTCCACGCCGGCGACCGCGTCCGTACCGACGACGGCAGCGTCGTCTACCAGACCGAGGACATCCCTGACGTCATCGACTACGTCACCCAGCAGAGTCTCGACCTCGCCGAGAAACACAACTCCACGTACGACGCCGTCCACGTCCTCTGGGGTGGCGACTTCGTCACTAACGAGGGGATCTACGAGGGCCAGTTCGAAGACCTCGACGCGTGGCTGGACGAGCAACACGACACGCTCGTCGCCCCACTCCTCCGCCAGCTAAAAGCGCTCAGCCGAGAGTTCCCCTCGGTGCACGTCGTGACGATGGTCGGCAACCACGGCCAGCACCGTGCCTCCGGAACGAGCCGGCAGGCGAACGCCGACCTCATCCTCTACAAGCACCTCCGGAACACGGTCGCGCAACTCCAAGAGCACGGCGACGCCCTGCAGAACGTCGACTTCCGCATCGGGCAAGCCGAGGCCTACCGGAACTTCCCGCTGCGGGGCGGCGACCTCACCGGCCACCTCCGCCACGGCCAGCACCGGAAGCCGCAGGCCGAGACGAGCGCGCGCCGGAAAGAGTGGCTCGGCACGCTCCTCGACCACGACTTCGACGTCGCCGCGATGGGCCACCACCACGTCAGCGGACGCATCCCGTGGGACGGCCCGCCCGTCATCTGCACCGCGTCGCCGAAGCCCGCCGGCGAGTTCGTCGAGACGCTCGGCGGCCGCACGCCCTCGGAGTTCCAAGACGTCGCCACCGCGTTCGGCGTCTCCAACGACGGCCTCACCGCTGTCTACCCCATCGACACCCGCAAGTTCGACGCCTGACGCGTATCGCCCCGGGGCCATGCGTGACGGCGCCGGGGAGCATCACCAACCCGTAACCCTTTAACTGTAACCGATGCCCCCTGTTGAACTCACCATCGAGCCGAACGAGAAGTACCGCGCTGTCGTCGAGGGCGAGTTCCCCGGCGACGAAGTACCCGCGACCGAAGAGGAGTTCCGTGAGCAACATCCCGCGCCTGACGCGGCCGACGCGTACATCAAGACCGTCGATGGCGCGCCAACGGAATCGGACATGGTGCCTCCTGAAGACCGCGTTGAAACCCTCGGCGACGGGATGTACGCCATCTCCTGCCGGCACTGCGACCGAACGTGGCGTGCCGAAGACTCCGAGACGAAGAAGGTCGACCCCCGAGAAGACCTGAAGTCACGCCTCAAATCCCACCGGCCCTGCGCTGAGAGCACGCTCACGTGGGCGGACTTCTCGCCATCGTCGGACCCGGATCTGCTGTCGAAGATTGCGACGTACTTCGACGGCATCGAACCCGACGAACCGGCGGACCGCATCCGCGCGAAGCTCCGCCTCCTCGACTGCGGCGCGTACGTTCGCGCGCAGATAGCCGCCCGTGGTGAACTCCGCGCATGAGCAACGGGCGGACGACCATCACCGCGGACAACGATGCTGTCGACGCGGTCGCTGCCCACAAGCGCGACGAGGACTCGTGGACGGACGTTCTGTTCCGGGCCGCGGAAGCCCTCGAAGCCGTGGAGGGCGACGGTGAACACGGTCTGAACACACTCACCGAGGACCACATCGACGACATCGCTGCCCGCACCGCGGAACGCACCGCTGACGAAGTCGAGAATCCTCCTTACGATGCGCTGAACACAGACTGCATTCACCGATGCTCCCCGCTACCTGCACCGCCCGCCACCTACGCCTCGGCGAAGTCGTCGCGTGGTGCGTCGACGACGAGAAGCTCGCGCTCTACCAAGCCGGCAACGACGAAGCGTGGCTCGCCGCTGAACACCCCTGCGACCTCCGCGACTGGACCTGACACCATGACCGACACTGACTCCCCGGACGACGCCCTGTCCCTCGACGACCTCCCGCAGCCCGCCGACGAAACCACGGTCCCACCCGCGGACCTGCACGTCGACGGCGACAACCCCAACGAACAGTCGGACGAGATGTTCGGACTGCTCGTCGAGAATATGCGGGAGCACGGCTGGATCGGCAACGCCATCATCGCCAACACCGGCGACCTCCCCAGCTACGACGGCGACCCTGAGGGCCTCATCGCCGACGGCGAACATCGCTGGCGCGCCGCCCAAGAGCTCGGCCTCAACGAGGTCCCGGTGAAGTTCTACAACTTCGAGGACGACGCCGGCCGCAGGCTCTGGCGGCAGGAACTCAACAAAATTTCCGGCGAGCATGACGCGAAGCGGGACGCGCTGGAGTACGACTACCTCATCAAAGAGGGTCGCTCCGATGAGGTCCACGACCTCGTCGACGCTGCCGACGAGGACCTCGACGACCTACTTGATGAGATACGCGCCAACACCAACCGGACCCCCGGATACGATTTTGAAACCAGCCACGAGGTCTACTTCGAGGACTGTGTTCAGGGAATGAGAGACCGTCTCGAAGATAACTCCGTAGACCTCGTGTTCACGTCCCCGCCCTACAACGTCGGTCTTGCTGAGAGCGCCGACAAGAAGACCGACGGCTATGTGCCGTACTCTGACGACCGTGACCAAGCCGAGTACCGCGAGTTCATCGGCGAAGTCCTCGACGAGCTGGCACGCGTGATCAAACCCACGGGCCACATCTTCGTCAACCTTCAGGTGGACGTCCGCGACGGAACCATCAACCCCCCTACGTGGATTCCCGAGCGAATGCCGCTCCCGTGGCGGTCCTACATCGTTTGGAACAAAGCTAACACCTCGCGTTCCAGCATCTACCTGCAAGAGAACGGCCGGTTCATCCAGAGCTGGGAGCCTGTCTACCACTTCTCGAACTCGGAAGAACCACTTGACGGGAAACGGAATTTCGCAGTCTGGGACGTCGCTCCTGCAAACCTCGAAAGTGACCACGACACGGGCGTCCACCCTGCTCCCTTCTCCGTTGAACTCGTCCGGAACGCACTCGAACCAACGACTTCCCCCGGGGATACGGTTCTCGACCCATTCATGGGGAGCGGCACAACTGCCGTCGCCGCTATCCTGAACGACCGCGACTACGTCGGCTTCGAACTGGACGAGGAAGATGCCTATCGACCCGTCATCAAACGCCGTATCCAAGAAGCCAAACGCCAGCGCGCGGCCACGGTCAACACTGAGGACTAACCCATGCCCTCCGACATCGACACCACCTGTAGCTCTTGCGGCGAGTCCGACTGGGAGACTGACTCCCGATTCGGGTCCATCCACTGCGGGAGCTGTGGGTATCGCCCGAAGAAAGCACGCCGGGACGAAATCGAGGCAGCCCTCTCATGACCAACGAGGACCTGACGACCATCGACGGCGTCGGCCCCGCCATCGCCGACGAACTCGAAGCCGCCGGCTACGAGACCGTCGCCGACGTCGAGAACGCGTCCGTCGACGATCTCGCCGACGTTCGCCTCCTCGGCGAGTCCTCCGCACGAGACATCCTCAACGACGAGGAATCCGGGAGCAGCAGAGGCCGCCCGTCGGAACTCGAAAAATACGAAGAGGACATCCTCACCGTCGCCCGGCAGGGCGCGACAAAAGCCGGCTGCGCCCGTATCGCCGGCGTTTCGACGTCCACGCTGTACCGCTGGCTCAACGAGTACCCGGAATTTTCGGAGGCGTTCAAACGCGCGCGGGCGCAAGGCGAACTGCAGCACCTCCAGTCCGTGAACGATTCCGGCAGTCGGTTCCTCCTCGAACGCTCCTTCGGCTACACGAAGAAGGAGGAAGTTGAACTGACGGACGGTGACGCCTCGGAGCTCTCCAAAGAGGAGAAAGAGCAGCTCGAAGCCATCGGTGCCCGGGACCCCCAGTAAGAGATGGCCTCAACGCTCATGGACCTCGCGGAGCGCAAGCCGCTGGCGCACCCGGCGGTCGCGTCCATCCGGCTGTTCGACTACTCGATGGCGCCGGGTGACCACCTGCTGGAGTTCTACGACGCGCTCTGGAAAGCCGTCGACGAGGACTACCCACACGCGCCGACGCGCATCGCCCGCCTCCTCCCGCGTGGTCACGGGAAGACCGAGAGCGGCGGGGTCGTGTTCCCAGCGTGGCTCCTCCTTCGCCACCCCAGCGTCCGCGTAGCAGTCCTCTCGAAGACGCGTGGGCTGGCCGCGGAGCGCACGGAGAAGGTGGTCGACGTCGTCGAGACGCACGCCGCAGAGTTCGGCGTCGAGGTCGAGGAGTCCTCTCGGACGCAGTTAACGACAGGCGCGAACGACCACAAGGAAGCGAGCATCGCGCCGTACGGCCTCGAGAGTCAGCTCACTGGGAAACACTTCGATGTCATCGTCTACGACGACATCGCGGACTGGGAGAACCAACGGACGGCTACGCAGCGTCGGAACGTTCGCTCGTACTTCGCGGACTACGTTGACAACCTTCCGTCGAACGACTCCGCCCTCCCGAGCGGCCCCGTGCAGGTCGTCATCGGGACGCGCAAGCACGAGGAGGACATCTACGAGACGAACATTCTCGGGGACAAGCGCTGGGACACGCGCGTCTACAAGGCCATCGCCGAGGAGGACTGGCCGCTCGTCGAACAGCGGGCGTGGCGGGTCCGTGGACAGGACGGCAACGTCTACGACGACGTCTCCGACCTCCCGGACGACGTCTCCATCGCCAACAACGGCGTCATCCCCGAGGCGGACATCGACGTCCTCTGGCCGGACCTCCAGCCGCCCGAGGCCCTGCTGTACGACATCGTCACCGGCGACGACTCCTCGGTCATCTGGCGGCGTGAGAACCAGCAGGACCCCAGCGCGCTCGCCGGCGAGGTCTTCAGCTCCGACTGGCTCGACTACGTCGACGAACTCCCGAACCCGCCATCGTCGTACCGCTGGGTGGGCGGCATGGACATCGGCGTCGTCGAGGACGTGCAGGCCGCCGCGCAGTCCGACTCGGACTTCTCCGCCGTCGCAGTCATCGCCAGCGACCCCTCAAGCCCCCGCGGGTTCCTCGTTCACCTCGAACGGGAGCGCGGCCTCTCGACGAAAGGCAACGCGGACTGGGCGTTCAACGAATTCCACGACATCGCCGACGAGTTTGGCATCGAATACTCGGAACTCCTCGTCGAGACTAACAAGGCACCGGGCGTCGCCCAGCGCCTCCGCGACGACACCAGCCTCCCCGCCCGCGGCGTTGAATCGACATCGTCGAAAGAGGGCCGCATCCACGACCTCTCCGCGGACTTCGAGTCCAGTGACCTCCGCATCCTCGGCGACCCGACCGAGGAGCGGTGGCGGGACTGGGAGGTCAAGGAGTGGCTGCGCTTCCCGAACGCCGCTCACGACGACCGCCTCGATGCCATCGAACTCGCAAACCGCGCGACCAGCGGCGGTGAAGTGACGCAGGTCGGGTCGATGCGCGACCTCCTCTAAACGGACTACGTAGCTATGCCTCCGGATGATACGCTCCGACACGACAGAGAGGACGGCAGTAGCGTCCTCGTCGCACCGTTCGACGACAAACAAGCGGCGCAGAACATCGCCCAGCAACTCCGGAACGCCGGCTCCACGCCCGCGCCGTCCTCAAACGGGAGTGACGGCGGCGGCCCGGCCGGGCGTGCAACCAGCCGGAAAGCGAAGTTCGGTATCAGCCTGCTGCGGACCATCGGCCTCCAGAGTCACGAGATAGGCAACGACGTCCGGAAGCGCCGCGACGAACTCTACCGGAACGATTTCCCCGTCCTCAAGCCGCGATTCACCGTCAAGTGCGAGGACTGCGGGACCGAACTCCAAGAGGACCCCGAAGAGTGCCCGTCCTGTGGGGGAGCCAACCTCCGGAAGCCGGACCCGGAGCAGCGCCGGGAGGCCGAGGAGCTCTTCGAGTCGGTCAACCGCGAGGGGCAGAGTCTCCGCGACCTCGCAAAGTATTGTGAGCCCGACCAGTGGCTCGCCGGCGTCTCCTGCATCGTCATCCAGTACGAGTACCACATTGCCCGAGATTCCGGCATCTACCGGGACGGCGAGGTCATCTCGAAGGAGCCACAGGAGCTGGTGTACGGCGACCCGGCGACCATCAAACCGGTCGTTGATGAAGACGGCCGCGCTGGCGGCTACTGGTACACGTGCCCAATCCACCGGGAGAGCCCCGATAGAGAGCCGGGGTACTGCGAGTCATGTGGCGCGGAACTCCAAGAGATCTACTTCGTTGACCAGTCGAAGGAAGACGATGCGTACTACTTCCGCGACGAGGTCGTCACGTGGGCGTACCCACAGCCGGAACTGAACGGGCTTGACGGCCTCGCGCCGACGGCCGGCGTGATGCTCCGACAGGTCATCATCGAGATGATGGTTCGGTACGGCGCCGCGTTCTACGATCAGAACTCGGACCGCCTCCCGAACCAGTTCATGATCCTCCACACGACGAACCCGGACCACTGGGAGGACCAACTCACGAAGATACGGCAGGAGGACGACGCGTACGACTCGCCGATCCTCTCGAACGAGTACAGCCCACGGGACTCCTCGGTGCCGGAGGTGCAGGTGGTCGACGCGATGCCCGACGAGATGCTCGGGCAGTCTCGTGACGTCAAGCAGGACTACAAGGAGGACATCCGGCAGGCGACGGGCGTCTCGAACGTCCACGACTCCGACCTGAAGGACGCCGGCGGCCTGAACAACGAAGGCCTCCAGCTGGAAGTGACGGACCGCTCGATTGCGAGCCAGCAGAAAGACTACCGCGAGGGCTGGCTCGACACGCTGTGTAAGCGCCTCGGCATCACCGACTGGCAAGTCTCGTTCATCCCCGCCCGCAACGACGAACAGGATGCCCTCAACCGGCAGCGCGAGATTCGCGCCGGCCAGCTCGCCGCTGAAGCCAGTCTCGACGCGCGCTGGGAGGACGGCGAGCTCGTCATCGAAGACGGCGAGTTTGAGGCACCGGAACGCGGCGCACCAAAGCAGCCCGGTGACACCGGTAGTGGACAGCCGTCCGGCAACGCTGGCGGTGGTATCGAATCAGCCGCCAGCACGCTCGGTGACGTCTTCGAGCATTTCGTCTGGGCCGACGACAGCGACATCGAGCAGGCGGCGAAGCCGTTCTGGAGCCGCGACGAGGACGTCCCCGAGGACGTCAAGCGTCACGTCCGAACAGCCATCGCACGCACGGATCTGACGATGGCCGACGACGTCTCGGCCAGCACGCTCCAGCCGTTCTTCCGCGAGAACCTCCTCGACTCACGGGGATGGAGTCTCCGGTCGCTGACCGACGACCTCGTCGACCGCGAGAGTCTCGACCGAGACTACGCTCGGACCGTCGTCCGATCGGGCGTGGCGCGTATCCTGAACCACGCGAAGTTCCAAGCCTACGCGGAGCTGGAGGGCGACGCCGACCAAGACATCCTCTACTACTGGCGTGGCCCGGATGATGGCGATACGAGTCCCGGATGCCAGCAACTCAAGGAGATGACGAACCCCGACTACGGCGGCACGCCGCGGCCGCTCGGCGAGTTCCGCAGCCTCCAGCGGGACATCCACGACGAACACTTCGCCGGCCTTGAGTTCGACGACTCGGCGCTCCATCCGAGCGAGCGCCACACCATCGAGGCCATCCCCGCCAGCGCCCTCTAAGGCAGTCCAGAACCCATGTTCCGACACGCACACGCGAACGACGAAGGCATCGACTCGACCAGCGTACTCGTCGCCCAAGAAGTCGCCGGCGCGACCGAGCACACCATCAACATCAACGCGTCCGTCGCCAGCGACTTCGCACTGGACGTGAACTTCGGCAACGGCTGGGTCAACGGCTGGAAGACGTACTCGTCCACCGACGCAGTCCAGAAGAACGTGACCGTCGTGGCCGAACAGATTCGGGTTCGGAACACGACTGCCCAAGCCGCGGGTGACACCGCGAGCGTGGACCTCGCGTCCGCGGGAGGGGCCTAACGCATGTCGGCTTCTCCGTCCGCCGGTGACTTCGACGTGGACGTCTTCCGCGTCCTCGCACCCGAGGATGCCGACGTGGACTACAACGGCCAGCTCCTCGGCGTCGGCGTGGACATGCCCGAGTCCGAGGTGTACGTTGACTGGCGGCGTGAGGCGTTCCCCGACGAACTCGACGACGCGCACGTCTCCATCTACGGGAGCGTCGAGGACCTCCAGAAGGCGACCGGTAACGATGTCGAGTACATCGACAGCGAGGACGTCGCCACTGAGGACCTCGTCGCTGCGAGCCAGCAGGCCGACCCGATGACGAACGGCCACGACCTCGACCCCGAGACCGGCGAGGGGACGTGTGCGTCCACGGGCAAGGAGATCACCGCGGAGACGATGGGCGACCTCACCGAGGACTGCCCACACTGCGGGGACCCTCTCTCCGTGTTCGGGGACGACGCCAGCCAGCAGACGACCGGCGGCACGGAGCAGGAACTGGCGACCGTGGACGCGGTGGCGCTGGCGTATCCCCCGGGCGGGCAGCTGTACGACGGCGACGGATGGGAGACGTTCCTCAACGACCTCTCCGAGCACGGCGACGTCTTCCAGCTGTGGAAGGGCGTGCAGACCCACCCGGAGGACGACCTCGAAAACCACGACCACACGACCTACGTGGCGCTGGAGGCCGACGCTGATGTCACCGAAATCGAGGCCGTGCTGGCCGACCACCCGGACGCCCGACTCAGCATCAACGCGGGAACGGTCGGGCCGATGGACGCGCCGGACGACTGGAGTGCGGAGACCAGCGACTACACGCACGGCGTGGCCGACGCCGGCGACGCCAGCGAACAGGCGGCGGTTGACGAGGTCCCGGCGATGCAGTCGGACTGGAGCGTCCGCGAACTGGACGCCATCGCCACCGAGATGGACGTCCTCTCTCGCGCCGAGCCCGAGCCCGGCCGCGTCATCTGGCGGTCCGCCGACCAAGCAATCTCGTACTTCGCCGACATCCCCGAGAAGTACACCGAGCACATCGGCCGAGACGCGTTCGTCCCGCCCGAACCCGTTGCCGAGGTCGCACAAGAAGCGCTCGACGGCCGCGACGAGACGGCCTCGGCGGAGCCGGTGCGGCGCGCGCGCCAACTCGTCGAAGCGCGCGCTGACGACCGGCCACTCCCGCCGGAGTACGTCGTCGAGATTCAGGCGTTCCACGAGGCCGCCGACGAAGAGGTCAGCGTCGAGTGCTGGGGCGGGGAAGCCGCTGCGGAGTGGACGGCCAGCCTCGTCGAGGCGATGGGGACTGTCGACGAAGCGACCAGCCAGCCGGCAGGCGGCGAGGCGAGTGTCGCGGCAGACGGACCTGCGGCGCCCGTTGCGCAGGCCGCGGTCGCAGCTGACGCTGGCCCGTCGGCGATGCTGGACGCCATCACGAAAGCCGGCAGTAACGAACTCGACGTTGAGTCGCTCCCCGAAGAGTACCAGCAGGCGCTGGAGGCCGACGACTTCTTCGTGTACGGGAAGGCCAGCATCGAGCAGTACGACCGAACGGACGACCCAATCAAGATCGAGATGCAGGCGCTTGAAGACGCCCTCGACCGCTTCTTCGAGTCCGAGAGCGCGCCCGGTATCATCTCGCTGTACCACGATGACATCCCCGTCGGCGTGCCCGTCCGCGAGCACGAGCTCGATGAGGCAACGACGGTTCAACTTGAGTCCCCGGATGGCGAACCGGAGGTCTACGAGTTCGACGCCGGGGACAAACTGACGACACACGTTGAGGACGGCGACGGCGATGGACGCCCGGAGCTGTGGCTGCTGTCGAACCTTGCCAACGACTCCGAGATGGCGAAGCAGACCCGACTCCGCGCCCTGCAGGGCGACCTCAACGGATACTCCGTGACCATCCATCGGAACGACGACGACGAGACGGACACGGGCACGCTCGTGAAAAAGGTCGACCTGCACGCGGTGACGCTCGGCGAGGGCGAAATCGTGAAGAACGCCGGCAGCACGTTCGGCGTCGCCGAGTACCAAGCGTTCCCGCAGCGACGAACGACGTAGTCCCGTATCGGCTTGGCCGGTGGAGTTGGGTGGCCGTCCAAGCAGCACGAACCCGGGCTGATGACGCCCCCAATAGTGGACGAGGCCTTGGTTCACACACCCATCGACTTCTCTCCGACTATGAGTGACAACGAGAACTCCGACAAGACGCTCCGTGAGCGCATCCGCTCAAATCTCTCCCTCCAGAGTGACGACGCCACCGACGAGGGCGAGGACGCGGATGCCGAGACGGAGCAAGAGGCGGACAGCGAGGAAACCAATCCGGACGACGAAACCGAACAGGAAGCCGACGAAGACGCCGGCAGCGAAGACAGCGATGCGACCGAGCAGGAGGCCGGTGATGTCGTCGACCTTCTCGTCTCGAACACGGACATGGACGAGGAGGAAGCGATGGCGCTCGCCGAGAAGCTCGGCGACGCTGGCAGCGACAGCGGCGAAGACGACGAGGACGGCGGCGAGACCGCTGACGCAGAGGGCGAACTCTCCGCCGAAGCAGCAGCCGACGTCGCAGATGCGGCAGCCGACGCCGTCGACCAAGAGCTCGACGAACGGCTCGACGGCGTCGTGACCGAGGAGGACCTCAAGGAACACATGGAGTCCTTCGCGGACACCGTCGGCGAGGAGATGGCGTCTACTGTCGAGCAGGCGCTGGCCGGAGACACCCCCACTCCGGGCAGCGACAGCGGCACGGACATCACGAAGGAAGACCTCGTCGGCGGTCTCGCCGGCGGCAACGGGGGCGACTAACTCATGAGTGCCAACGCTAACCACTTCGTCAGCGGCCGCGGTCCGAAGGACCTCCTCGAACAGCAGGGGATGCTCGACCGCGCCATCGAAGCGCTCTCCCGAGTCGAACAGCAGGCCAGCTACTCCACGAGCGACGCCGCGCTCATCAACGACCTCTTCGGCTCCGCACTGTACGTCCAGTCGAACCTCGAAGCGAACGGCTACGGAGTCCTGCCGAAGGTCGACCGCTCCGGCGCGAACATCGAAGCGAGCCAGCCGCTCCCGCTGACGTTCCGCGCCGCCCACAGCCCCCCCGCGCTCCAGTCCACCGGCGAAGGCGCGGCCCTGCCTGACGGCCGGAAGTACACGCCGGAAGAGGTCTCCGCGGACGTCAAGACCAGCGAGGCGAAGATCGAGCAGTCCCACCTCCAGCAGGTCAAGGCCGACATCCTCGACGGCGTCTCGTGGGACGAACTCACTCGCGTCGACGAGCTGTTCCAAGAACTCGCCATCGACCGCGACGGCGTGATGGCGTCGGTCTCCGCGAACAATCAGGGGTACGCGTCCCGGACGAAGATCACGGAGCTGGACCGCATCATCGCGTCCGGCGGCGAGGAGTCGAACGCGCAGGACACCAGCGACACGGTGTACTCGGACGGCGACCTCGACGTCTACGACATCGACCGGTCGGCGGACTCGTGGGCCGACGCGTACGTCGACTTCACGAGCGACGGCTCGGTGCGCCAGCTCACCGAGAGCCTAATGGACTCGTTCCTCGCGTCGTTCTTCGACTACGGCAGCGCGTCGCGTGAGAACGTCATCATCCTCACGGGCCGGAACACCGCGCGCGTCCTCTCCGAGCTGCAGTCGGACTCCACGGACGGCGTGCAGGCCGTCGTGAACTACGACGCCGAGGACATCGGCCGCGACCAAGTCGAGGACGCCCAGACCGTGATGGGCGTGCCGACGATGACCCAGAGCCGGCACTACAAGGGCATCCCCATCGTCCCGAGCCAGCACGCGCCCGCCGACAGCCTCGAACGTATCTACCTCATCCCGACGGACACCATCTCCGTCGACGGGGGGCAGGTGCCGCGCATCGCCGTCGAGGAGGTCGCCACGCCGCACTACGAGGAACTCACCGGCGACAACCCGGAGAACGCGCCCTACCTCAGTCAGGGCAAGAAGGAGAACGCGGCGTACTACCTCCAGAGCCACGAGGTCGTCGCGCGCGACTTCTCCGCGCTCGGGAAGCTCCGGGACATCAGCGAGTAGCACCACCCCATGACCACGTTCATCATCATCACCACCAACGGCCTCCTCATCGCTGAAGGCAGTCGATGGACGCGGTCGTCTGATGGCGATGACGTCTACGTCTATCCCGATAGCGACGCGACGGACCCTGTCGCCGAGGTAGATGCAGACGAGTTCATCGGCATCTTCGACCGCGCTGTCGGCGACTACGCCTTCGCCGGCGACGACCGCGACCACATCAAGGCGATCCTTGAGGAGTACCGAGTCCGCGAATCGACCAGCGAGTAGCACCATCACCATCACCATCACGACCACGACCATGTTCCACTACGAGGACTTCACGCTCGAACTCGAATCGCAGGACCGCGCAGAAACCGCCATCATTGGCCTCCGGTACACCGGCAACAAGTCCAGCGTCGCCCCGCGGCAGCCGCGGCAGGAAGGCGGGTGGCCGGGCCGACAGACGTTCCAAGGCGGCGCGCCCGTCGACGTTGACGAGGATACGGGCCGCGTCGTCGCGCGCGAGCCCGGCCCCATCCAAATCGCCATCAACCCGGACTGGGTCGACTCCGAGACCGTCGACGGCGGCACCCTCGCCGGGCTCGAAGCTCTCCCGGACTTCGAAGTCATCTACGACGACGCGAAGCTCGCGGAGGCGATGCTGGAGTCGAACTTCCTGCCGCCGACCGTGTTCGGCAGTCCGCCCGAGCAGACGGGCGGCGAGCGCATCTCTCCGGTCTTCGAGGTTCGGGAGGCGGTGTTCGGCCAGCTCGGACTCGACGACATCGGATCGGGGCCGGGCAGCCACGAGGAGTACCGCAGCCAGCTCGCCGACATCGCTGGCATCGACGAAACCAGAACCGACGAGGTGCCGGCGGACAAGCAGCGCGAACAACAGTACATCGACGACTACGCCCGCAGCGACCTGAAAGACGCCGCCGAGGTCCTCCGCGAGGACACCGGCGACATCGCGCTGAACTCCAAGAAGCAGGAGTTCGCCGAGTGGCTCGCCAGCCAGCCCGCGGGCGACGTCCGCGCCGCGCTAAACGGCGAGTACGAGCCCGACGGCGGCGAGGAAACCACCGAAGACGACGGCGATGAGGCGGATGAGTAACGACCAGACCTGCCCGTACTGCGGAGAGTCCATCGAGAACTACGGGCCGTCGAACATCGAGTCCGTCCGCATCACCGACGCCCGCGGTCGAACTATCCAAAGAGCCGCCCACGTCTTCTGCGCGAACGTCGCGGCCATCGACCCGCCCTACATCGGGTACTGCAGCGAGTGCGGCTCGAAGCACGGCATCGAGGAAGAGCAGCCGTCCACTCCGCCGACGTGTATGTGCGGCGGCGACGTCCACCCTGTCGAAGCTCTCGACACCGTCAGCGTGACCGTGAACGGCGACAACATCGAGTTCCCGACCACAGTCCCGCCGAAGCCCGAATGCCTGCTCGTCGCCGCTGGCTTCGACCCCCGCGAGTACGAGCTCTACCGGACGGACGTCAAGGGGGCGTGCAGCGAACCGCTCGTCGTTGACGACGGCGACACGTTCACCGCCCACCCCGCGGAGGCCTGACCCATGCCCGTCCCGTACGCGCATCCCGTCGACGTTCTCCGTCGTTTCGACCCGAGTCTCGACGCGGAGGATTTCCAGAGCGGGACCGGCGAGCTGCTCGGCGGTGGCGACCTCAACGACATCTGGGCGCGCCTCGCCTCCGTCAGTCAGGACTGGGACACCGACACCGGGACTGCGCTCCGCGAGCGCCGCACCGGCAGCCCCGGCGCGCCCCGCACGTACGAGCATCAGGACGCCAACCGCTCGCAGGGCTTCCCGCTCCGCGTGGAACTCGACCACGACGACATCGTCCCGCTCGACCCAGCAGAGGACGACGTCTTCGAAATTCGGACGGGACGCGACAACTGGGAGGACATCACCAGCGAGGAAGGCGACGAGTGGGTGCTGCTCCACGATAGTGGCGACCTGAAAATCTTCGACCTCCTCGTCCGACGCGTCTGGTGGGAAGCACCTGACGAACGATACCTGCGCGCGAGCTATCGGTACGGCGCGCTCGGCGGCGACCCGCAACGCGGCGGCCAAACCACGCTCGCCAGCAGCGCCACGGACACGGCGACGACGCTCTCCGTCGAGGACGCCAGCCGGCTCCCCGGAGAGGGTGGCATCGTCCTCATCACCAGTCCCAGCCCCAAGGGGATGACTGGCGAGTACGTCGCCGTTACGGGCATCGACCACGGCGCCGACGAGCTGACCGTCAGCCGCGGCCGGCGCCGCACTCCAAAGGAGCCCCACGACGAGGGCGACACCGTCCACTACTGCCCGATGGACATCCGGGACGCGGTCGCCGCGCAGGCCGCTGCGGAACTCGTCAAGTCTGACCTCTCCCTGCAGCGCACAGACTCGGATGACGCTGCCATCAGCCCGTCGCGGAAGCTCGACGACTGGGCGGACGAGTACGAGTCCGCGAAGGCCCAGTATTCGGCTGTCCGGAGGATGTAGATGGCTCGGCTCGACTCCGGCTTCGAGAGGCAGCTTGAGCAAGCTGCCCTCGACCACGCTGAACACGAGCTCGTCGGGAAGCAAGGGAACGTCATCCACGCGGCGGTCGAACGCGTTCACGAGCGCCTCCGCGAGTACGGCCGCGAGTTCGACTACAACGTCGAACCCATCATCGACTCTTTCGCCGGCGTCGACGTCCAACGGAACGACCGAGGACTGACGATTCGCTTCGGCTGGAGTCACGAAGCGTTCCCGTATCTCGAATATGGGACAAGCAGCCACACGGTCAACGGCGACCCTGTTCTGTCGTTCGTGTGGGAAGAACGCCACGACCCTCCGGATTGGGTCCGTGAGGAGTACGACCGCGAGGGCGACGGCTACCGCGTGTTCCTCCCCGAAGTCGAGGTCGCCGGCGTTGAGGAGACGCGGGCAATCCGCGATATGCTCGCGTGGCTCCGGAATAACCTGAGGTAACCTCTGATGGCAGACCATGCACTCGTCGACTGGACGCTCGACACGCTCGCCGCCAACTACACCCCCGAGAACGTCACAACGTCGACGCCCGTCTTCGTCGATGACGGCGACGGCACGACGTACGAAATCAACGTGTCGGAGGGTACTCGCTCGGAGCTGCAGCGTGGCTTCGAGCCCGATGCTGCACAGACGAACATCGTTACTGTCGACCCGAACCCTGACCGGCAGGAATCGGTCGGCGGCACCTACACCTATTTCGATGTGACCGACGCCGTCGGCATCGTCATCGAGGGCGCGCACAAGGGCATCGGCGGCGAGGTCTCGGACCCTGCCGAGTTCGGGGCTCTGTGGAAGGAAGTGCGGCGTGCGCTCCTTGAAGACCGGCTCTCGTACCCGTCGGTCGGCGGCGTTGACTACGATACAGTCGTGCCGCGGAACACAGGCCGCCCCCCAGAAGACAGCCAGTCGAACTACTTTGCGCTCTCGTTCGACCTCGAGTTCGGCGGCTACGAACACCTGTAGCGAGAACACCACGAACCATGCTCCTCACAGACACCACGGACATCACAGACGTACCAGACGCCCCAGATGCGGGTGACTTCGCATGACGGGGGAGACAACCATCGCGTACCAGCACGAGCCGGTCGACGACTACCGCGGCACCCCGACGATGAGCGAATACCTCTTCCCGGGGTTGAACCCGAGCGTCGAAGACCTCACGCTCCAGAACGCGCTCACGCGGATGAACGCCCCGGACGACCCGGAGACGCTGGAGTCCGTCGCGCAGCGCTTCGAGGGGGCTCTCGGACTCTCGTTCACCGTCACAAACGCGTGGTGGCTGAACCACGTCTACGGCGCCCCGCCGACGGCTGGCGGCGAGTCTTCGGCGCCGTACACGTACACGTGGGCGCCGCGTACCGGCCGCGCGCAGTCCAGCCGCTGGTACATTGGCGTCAACCACCTTGACGGTACCAGCGAACGCGTCATCAAGGGCGGCGTGTTCCCGCAGATGGAACTCCAGTTCTCCGAAGGCGACGAGGTCCGCGCGTCCCTCACAGGGTTCTACGGGGACGAGGAGGGCAAGACGTCCATCTCGGCCGGCAGTCTCACGGGCAAGAACCTCTCCCCCGTGATGTTCCACGGTGCCAGTCTCGAAATCCCGAACTCGCAGACCATTATGAAGCCACAGGAGGCGACGCTCGAACTCCAGACCGGTGCCCGCGCCCAGCGGACATGGCAGCGCAAGCCCATCGACGCTGTCCTCGGTCGGATGGAACCGTCCCTGTCGCTCTCGAAGATCATCACCGGCACGAGTCAGCGCACGCTCGCGTACGGTAACTCGACAGCGCCGGCCGACAGCGTCGACGGTGCTGCCACTGCGACGCTCCGTGCAGAATCCGGTGGGCAGAACGCGCTCGAAGCGGAGCTGACGCGCGTCACTCCGAACTCGTACAACTGGCAGCAACTCGCGGACCTCAACGAGGACTCGCTGGAGGACATCCAGTACAACGTTGACGGCCTGACGATGGTCGCCGAATCCGGCGAAGCGAACGCGCTGTAACTACCCGCGGCACCGTTCTGCATCATGCCACGCAACACCACCACCATTGACATCGACGAGGAGATCAACCGTATCGAGCGGGAACGACGAGAACTCGCTGCCGACGCTGCAGCCATCGAGGAAGACCTCGCAGAGGCCAGCGACGGCGACAAGGACGTGCAGCCCGGGAATCATCCCGAGTACGTCCAATCGGTACAGCGCGGCCGAACGCTCGACACGCACCTGAGCGCGCTCTACTGGGCGCGTGACGGCCGCGGCGACCCTACCCACGACGGCTGGGGAGAGGACGCCACCGTCACGCTCGGTGCGATGAACACGGGCGAGCACGCTGAAATCCGCGACCGCCTAAGCGCGGCGCGCAACGAGCGCGTCGGTCTCGGCGACAGCGACGACGAGGGGATGTCCGAAATCTTCCGGGTCGCCGGGTCCCTCGTCGACGCGCCGTTCCTCGACGGCAGCGAGGACTTCGAGGCGACCGTTGCGATGGTCCGCGAACTCCCGCCACAGTTCTCGACGTACCTCAAGACCAAGGCGAACGAAATCTCCTCGCTGGGGCTCGACGAGGGAAACTCCTTCAGCGCGCTTGTCGAGGAGAAGAAGACCTCGACGACCTCCCCCGGCGAGTCCTCGTCGACTACGCAACGGCCGTCCTGATGACCTACGGCCACGACCCGCGCGACGTCCGGGAGTACCCGTGGCGCGACATCGAAGTGTTCCTCGCGACGCACGGCATCATCGAACTTCGGCAGACCTTCGGAGGGATTCCTGATGGCTGACGGCCAATCATTCGACTCACTCGTCGAACTCGAAGTCGGCATCGAACAGGGCAGCCTCCGGGATGCCCGCAAGAGTATCGAGGACGGCCTCGCCGACGTCGAGGCGACCGTCAGTCCGACCGGGCCGGCCTACGGGGGCGGCAGCGGGAGTGGAGGTGGTAGCAACGTCGCGTCGCGGGAGCGCGCGATGAGCCGGCAGCTCCTCTCCAGCCAGAACAACAAGCTCGACACCGTCACGGATTCGTGGGGACAGAACCTCGAACTGAACGAGCGCCGGAACTTCCTCCTTGAGGAGCTGCTGGAGTCCACGGGAACCGGGGACGGTGGCGGCCTTGATGGGCCGACGCCACGAGGGAGCAGTAGCCTTCTTGGCGGAGTTGCTGGCGGTGGCGCTTCGCTCCTCGGGATGGGGGCGCTCGCCATCGGGGGTCTCGGTCTCGGGAAACTCACGGACATCAAGCCGCCCGACATCCCGCCGCTGGAAGTCCCCGACATCCCGCCGCTCAAAGCTCCTGATGCGCCCGAACTCAAGGTCCCGGACATTCCGAAACTCGGGGTTCCGGAGATTCCGAAACTGGAGGCTCCGAACATCCCGCCGCTGAAGGCCCCCGATATTCCACCGCTGTCGGTCCCGGACATCCCCAAGCTCGACGTGCCGGACATCCCTGCGCTTGGTCTGCCGGAGATTCCCGACCTCGGGGTGCCTGACCCGCCGACGCTGAAGGTTCCGGACGTTCCGCCGATTCCGGTCGCGAAGCCGGACTGGGTTCCGCTCCCGCTCAAGAATCCGAACGGCTCTGGGTCCGGGAACGGCTCACCGTCGGTTACGGACCGCGTCACGACGGGCGTTGCGACGAACGCCGCGATGACGTTGGACATGGTGAAGCAGGGCGGGGAGGCAGCGTTCAACGCCGCAGGAAAAGGCGTGAACTACGCGGCGCAAAATCCGTGGAAGACGGGTGGCGCAATCGGTGCGGTTGGGCTCGCCGCGGCTGATGGCCCGCTCCCGTTCGGGGATTCTGCGGCGATGGCCGCGCTCCCGATGCTCGGGCTCAGCGGTCGAGGCGGTAGCGGGAACTCCTCGCAGAACGTGTACAGTCGGCCGCCGACGCCACGGCAGTCGACTGTGCCGCCAGCGAGGATGGGGAACCCGAGCCCCGCTGGCCGTGCGGGGAACCGTGCTCGGGAACGCCGGCGACAGGCCGGGGGCAACGTCACGGTCCATCAGAACTTCTCCGTTCAGGGCGCGTCGCCGCGAGAAGTTGACCGGAAGATCGAGAAGGCGAAACAGGACGTCATCAAGACGGTTCGCAACTGGATGAACGGGGGGCTGTAGATGCACTACGACCCAGTTCGGCTCCACATCTACGGCGACCCCGGCGACGGACAAGGATCTCGGGAAGCCGTCTTCGAGATGCTCGCTGGCGGCGAAGAGACGGGGTTAGTCGCGGCTCACCACGTGAACTACGGGTACGCTACCGGTGGCGGGACGACGTCGTCGGCGGTCTCCTCGGTGTTCGAGGACCAGTTCGGCGATGGCGTGAACACGCGGAAAATCCACACGGCTACTGGTGGCGCCGAACATCGCATCGAGCTCGACTTTCAGGGCTGGGCGGGCGCTGAGAACCCTGATACGAACGAGCCCCTGCAGTGGGGGGATACGGGCGACGACACCAACCTGACGGCGTGGGACGCAACCGGCGAGCGCCCGCTCACGCAGATGCAGGTCTTGGTGAACTGGCTCCGAAACGTCCCTATCGACTCCGGCACGCATCCGAACGCCGGACAGGCAGAACTCGAAATCGGGGAGTATAGCGACAACGGCGTGATGGAACGCCTCGACGTCGTCATCGACGGTCCGACGGTTGAGTTCTCGTCGCTGCAGCCGTCGACGTACGACGGCTCTATCACGCTCGTCGAGACGGCGGACCTGACGAAGCCCATCGACGCGGCGCTCCGCGAACTGTTCTAAGAACCTATGCAGAAACTACGGCTTTACACGCTCGTCGTCCCGTGGCAGGCACAGCTCCGAAACGACAGCGACGCCCGACGAGAGACTGCGGCGCAGAACGCGCTCCAATCGGACGTCGCGCCGCTGCAGTCGCTCGGTTCCCAGCCCGGGGAGCATCGTGTTCGCGCGACGCTCCGCGGACAGTACGCGGAGCTGATGGCTGCGGAAGTCGCGGAGATATCGGACCCTGCGGGGTACGATGTCATCCCAGTGTTCGCCGACGACCCTGCGGAGAGTGAAGCGACACCTGACAACGGCTACTACACGGTTCGGACCGGGTCCCGTCAACCAGTCGACCCGAAAGCCGAGTACCTTCAGACGGTCGACCTGCGTCTGGAAAAGCAGGGGACGCGTTGGTCGCACTTTCGGGAAGTGAGCGTGAACGCGACGGATGTCGACAACGCATGGGGCAACGACGAAGTCTGCGAGGTTGGCGTGCCTGCTGCGGCGGCACGTGTCCGCTGGTACAACACCGTCACGGGCGACTCAACAGCAGCGTCCCCGTCGACGACGCGAACCAGCGAGTTCGCGGACGTGAGCATCCTCGACGTGACTCCGGGAACCACGCCGTACGACCGCGAGCGCCTCGCCGTCATCTACGACCTACCCTACCCCGAGGAGGGGCGCGTTGATGCTCGGGTCTGGGATACGTACGGCCGAAGCAGCAAGGTCGATGCTGACGGTGTCTGTTCATGGGGGCGCGTCTTCTCGACGGCACACGAGACCGCCGGGTCGCTCGTGCTCGACAACGGCCTCGTCCGCGTGACACTCGACACGACTGGTGGACTCACTGCAGAGGAGTACGACGCCTCGTCGAGCGCGTGGACATCGCTCTCGCTCCCTGCGAGCGACTGGAGCCTCAGGGAAGTCGACCTCGTTGAAACAAATCCTGCTCGGGTCGCAACTCATCTTGAGTTCGTGAACAGTTCGACGAGCGAGTCGTACGCGCTGCGCGCGATTCTCCACCGTGGACGGACCCGGCTGCAGTTCGACCGCCCCGAGTCAGCGACGACTGCCGTCCCGTCGGGGCTCAAAGACTTTCTCGCGCCCCTCGCCGGAAGTAGTCTCTACGATTCGGGGGCGTCGCTGGGGCTGCGGGAGCGCGGGGAGGTGAACGCATAGATGGCTCGCATAATTGATGACTTCGAAGACGGCGATACCGCCGGGTGGAGCGTTACTGGCGGCACGTTCACCGCCGACGGGTCAAACCCTATCGACGGCGCGTACACCGGCAAATTCCAGACCCGGGCCGGCGTCAAGGACACCGCAACAGCACCCGAGATCGCCGAACAGCAAGATGACTGGTCGATAAAACTCCGGCTGGACACCACCAGCAACAACAGCGCCGACTACTTCTCCGTCTCGCCGCGAGCAGAATTCGGCACCACTCCCTTCACACTCGTCTTCTATCACAACGGCGACGTATATTACGAGTCGTCGGCCGAGTCAACCCAACAACTCACCTCCTACAACACGGGAGAAACCATCCACATCACGGCGACAATCCAGTACGCCGATAATACCGTCGACCTCTCTATCGACGGCTCGCAAACAGGCGTCACAGACGTCACGAATCTCGGCATCGATGGCGGGTTCGGTGGGGTCGCCAGCACGGATATCATCGTCGATAGTAGCGCCAGCGGATCACAGTGGACGCTCTCACTCGACACCATCAAAGCCGTCCCCAAGCCCCTCGACGAGCCCGAGTCGGTCACGCAGACCGTTACCGGCGCCGACTCGGCTACGCCGAGCTGGAGTGCGCCGAGCACGGGATCTTCGCCCAGTGGATATGACGTGGACCGACGCCTCGACGGTGGCTCGTGGACGCGCGTCGTCTCCGACCACCCCGAGACCAGTTACGACGACAGCTTCGCCAGCAGCGCAGACACCGTCCAGTACCGGGTGCGCTCCACAGCCAGCTACGGCGCCAGCGACTGGGTATCCACGTCGACGAAGTCCACGAATATCACGACGCTGTCGGCCTCAACTACGACCGGAGACAGTATCGACCTCAACTGGGACGCCGTCGACGACACCACCGACTACGATGTCCTCTTCGCGGAAGCCTCGGGCAGCACCGAGAGCGACTACAGCATCGACCAAACAGTCTCGGGGACGTCGGCGACTCTCAGCGGGCTGGAGGATGGCGAACGGTACTACGCGCGGGTCGTTGCTCGCTATCCCGGACCGGATAGTCTCTCACCGGAGGCGGACGCGACGACCGTGCTGGCGGCGCCATCGCTGGACTCCGTCGACGACAGCGTCGAGGACGAACTCACGGTCAACTACTCGCTCCCGGATGACTCGACGGACGGTGACGTCCTCGTGGAGCTCTCGGATGACGGCGGCAGCACTTGGGGTGACTCGACGACGGTGGCGGACCTCTCGGCGACAACGGCGACCATCACTGGCCTCCCGGATGGCGTTACGTACACGGCGCGAGTGACGCGGCGGACCGACCACGCGGAAGCGGTCTCGGGGACGCAAACTGCGACGACGAGTCTCCCGGCGGCGACCGACCTCACGGTCGGCGCGATTGATGCGGCGAGTATCGAGCTCTCGGGCTGGACTGTCGAGGCGGACAACGGCCAGCAGCGCGTCGAGTACAAGCAATCGGATGCCTCACAGTGGCAGACGGACGCCTCCACGCTCGGATTGTCGACGACCACCGAGGTCATCGATGGACTCCTGACTGGTGAGGCGTACGACATCCGGGTCGTGACGTCGACGCCGGACACGGAGACTGCGTCCGCGGTTGTCTCGGCGACTACGACGTTGCCGGACGCCGTAGCGCCGACGCTCGGCAACGGCGTCAAGGACGAGGTTGCCGTCGAGTTCCTCGATGTCACGACCAACGGCGTCTACCGCATCCAGATTCGGGAGACTGGGCAGGCGTCGTGGGATTCGAGCGCTACGGGGTTCGCCGAACAGGTCATTTCGTCCGATGGGGACACCTCCGACACCGTCAGCACGATCTTTACTGGCCGCGAGGACGGCGAGGAGTACGCGGTCCGACTCCGCTCCGAAACCGAACACGCGACGGGCGCGTGGACGTCGCCGACGAGCATCGTCACGAAGTTCCCCGGCGCCGCGAACCTCCAACTCGACCCCGACGCAGCGGTTACGGAGACGTCGGTGCCGCTTGTGTGGATTGACCAGTCCGACAACGAGGACGGCTTCGATATCGAGCGCCGGCGGCGCTACGAGGCGGGATGGGGTGAGTGGACTGTCGTCGCAACTCGCGGGCCGAACACCGAGAGTCACGTCGACGACACCGCCCTCCCGGGCAACGAGTACGAGTACCGCGTCCGAGCGTACACCGACGACACAGAAGCCTACTCCGCAGTAGTCGCGGTGTCGACGCCCGGCCTTGACGTGGAGAGCAAACGCATCCCCGCCAGTGGGTGGTACGTCGAGATCGAGCATCCGGACGCGAACACGCCGCTGACGCCGCGCGTGGTCGGCTCCCCGCAGAAGAATCCGGCAGTAAACGGTCTTCCCCGCCTTCGGGTCCCCGTTCCTAAGGACGACAAGTGGAACGACACGGGGTTCGAGGACGCCCCGATGCGTGTCTGGGAAGATGGTATCAGGCAGCCCGTCGACGAGCTCGTGCGCCGCGAGCAAGAGCCCAACCAGACTCTGCTCGTCGGCGAAGGTGGCACCGCGCTCAAACAGAGCGTGCAGCGTGACATCGTCGAGGAGCGTGCTGATGTCTTCGTTCGTAATCTCGTCCCAGCCGAGACCCCGTACTCAACGAACGTTGACGAGCCGACGGGGACCGCCCAAGAGGATGTCCCCCAGCAGGGTATCGACACCCAGTCCGACTACGAGGCCCTGTTGGCAGACCCGATCCCCGCAACCGAGCCCGCACGCCTGAACAGTGATGGGACCGTCGAGACGCTGGCCACGCTGGATGCTGCGATTCCGTGGGGCTCGTGGGAGTACCGGAGCAGCGTCGTCGAAATCGCTGAAACCACCAGCGGGTCGGACTACATCAACAACCGCGCACTGCGACTGACTGGCGTTTCTGGGACCATCGAGGCGTGGACGACTGTCGGTCTTGAGTACGACCTCCCCGCGGAGCGCGTCGGTATTGCGGTCCGCGTTGAGAACGAGACGTCGAGTACCGAGCACGTCGCGTTCGAGATTCGCGTCGACGGTACGACGGTGTCGACGGTCTCGTCGACCTACCTCGTGGGGTCTGAGGGGATGCGGTGGTTCGAAGTCCTTGATGCAGGCGATACGCTCGGGGAGCTGGCGGCGGGCGGCCACGAGATTCGCGTCGTCCCGACCGCTGCGGGCAGCGATAGCGACACCGATAGTATCGCCGTGAATGGCGCGGCGGTCTACGACACCCGCGACTACGACAGCCTCGAGAGCACGGTGACGAACGGGAAGACGTCGTCGCCGACGACGCACGCCCACGAGTACCCGCTGGAGTTCATCGACGCGCAGCCAGCGCAGTCCGTGGTCGGTGGCCGCGTCGACGTCAGCGTGTCCGCGACGAGTGGACTGGAGCTCGCGCTGTCGAACGATTCTGGGGCGACATGGCGCACTGCTGGAAACACCGATTCGTTCGAGACGGAGTGGACGGCCGCGAGTTCGTCGCTGCGGGCGCGGGTAACGCTGTCCAGCAGCGGCGGCAGCTACCAGTCCGGCCTCCTCCGCAAGAACGGGCACGTACTGGATGCCGTCGATGTATTTGCGGACTTGCAGGACATCCCCATACTGGCAAACGAAGCTTTTGACAACTCTCTCAAGAGCATCCTAAACACGGTTGCAGACGACACGAACTCGGTATGGGAGGTCCGCCGCGGACCAGATGGATACTCCGTGGAGTGGACGCAACCGGGCCAGCGGCCAACGGAGATCGACACGGAGGTTCTCGATTACTCGCACAGCGAGGATACGAGCGAGCGCGTGCAACAGGCTCGCGTCTTCGGTGCATCCCGCAAATACTCGGAGACCATCGCGGTCCAGCACGACACGGAAGTCGCGCTGACGCATAGTCCCCTCGTCGACGCCAGCGAACGCGTCGAAGACCCTGACACAGGCACCGTCTACGAGTACGGCGCCGACTACGTTCCTCGCGGCAACGCAGGGACCATTGAGGCGCTGAGCACGGGCGATATTACGGACGGTCAAGATGTCCGCGTCACCTACGAGTATAGTCTCAAGTCGAGTTACACGGCCGCCGATGCTGGGTCAAACCCCCAGAGCCAGCGGTTCGACTTCAACATCCCGACGGAACGGGGATGCGGGCAAGCGGCGCGCTACATCGTGCAGCGTCTCAAAGACCCCGTCGTTGAGGCGGAACTTATCGTTCCGAAAGCACCGCTGGACTGGAAGGTCATCAACGCCATCAATCCGGACATCATCCCGGGCGACCCGAAGCAGATCCGAGGCATCGAACAGACGCCCAAGCAAGTCGTTCTTCAGCTGGAGAACCGCGAACCCGACCAGAACATCCTCGAAGACATCCGCACCCAGATGACGAGCAACACGCGACAGGTGTAGTTGCTACGCGCTGTACTGGACCGTGAGATTCGAAGACTCGTAGAAGACCGCCGCCACGCGCTTCTGGTTGTACGCTTCCGGGTTTGCGATAAGCGTCGCCGAGTCAACATTACGCGGCACCTCGAACGTGAGGTGAGTAGTGTAGCTCGCATCCGGCCGGAGGGTCACGTCGCGGAGGTCGTCGCCACCGACGAGATGCTGTGGCGAGTATTCGACGCCGTCGGTGAGGAGGCGGAAGTACCGCTGCGTCAGGTCGATGCGGCGCTCGCCGGTGTTCGTGATATTCACGCGAACGACGATGTACTTGTGGTCTGCGTCGCCCTCGTAGGAGTACCCGTCGTTCGCCTGCGGGTCTACCGTCTCGCGGGCTTCCGCGTTCCACGCGACGTGGAGACGGTCGACGTCGTTCTGATAGGTCGTGTTGTTCGCGCTAAACGACACGGCGAGCTCGGAGGGGGTGGCTGTGCCGCCGCCCGCGGTGGTCTGCGTTGACTCTTGAGTAGAGGCCACGGAGTAGACAGCGAGCCCGCCGATGCACGATGTAACGAGAAGGGCAGCAGCCAGCCACGTCGTGATGACCGTGCCGCGTGCTCGGAGCTGACTCCGGACCTGTGGAAGCGCAATCAGGCCTCCCGCGACGAAGAGCACTGCCGCGAGGATGCTCGCGGTAGCGGCGCCGATGGCGAAGAAGAACGCGACCCCAGCGCCGGCGTAGAACGCGAGCCGCTGCAGAGACACGTCCATATTGTGACGCGTCCCGCCGAGTCGGCATAAGTTCTCGGTCATACTGGCTATTCTCCGCGGTATCTGACTGCGTCCGCGTGGCTTCTGGACGTCGTCGTAGAACACCCGTTCGCGGAACGCGTAGAGGAATCTGTACCCAGCGGGAGGGATAATAGTGGTTTATCCCGTCCAGATAGTACCACGTTCGCGTTCTCCGCGCTGACAGCACGCTCGCCACGCTGAACCCCTGTTCTTCGAGTGGAGGAACCCGGTTTCTCGGACGCTACCCCCGGGGGAGTGACGGGTAGACACCGGTTCTTCTCACCGTTCGTAAACCAGATACTGCGATACCGAACACGGATTTCGGCCGGTCACTCGATTGCGTAGCCCCACTCCCGCAGGACATCCGCAACCTCGTCGGCGTGCTCAAGGCCGACCAAGAGTGCAGCCTCGCGCAGATCTGCCTTCTTCACAGACTCACCGAGCAGCTGCTCAACGTCACTCTTCCCCGAGCGTTCAGCGTCTACAGTGGACGCCTGCAGGTGAAGCTGCACCGTCTTCTCACGCCCGTCCGTGATGCTCCCTCGACGATGAATCCACGGCAGCCGCGCCCTCGTTGTCGTGTCACCGCCAGCAGCCGCCGACCCACCCGTCGACTCTACGGACGAGTCCTGGTCCACGTCGCGACGACCGTCAGCGTCGTCCGCCTCAAAACTATCATCGTCGTCCCAGTCGTCGTCCGCAGCGCCGCGCTTGAATCCACCCATCAGGCAGTCACCTCGGTTTCATCCTCGTCGTCGAGCGCACCGGGCTCGGGTGGGTTCGGGGCCTCGATTCCGCCAACGTCCTCGATGAACCGCGCGATGTCGTCAAACTGCGCGAGCGTATCCACTTCGTAGTCTCGGCGCTGCCCGCGATGCTCACGCACGTACCGGAACGCCGAGCACTGTTGCCGCCAGCACCCCTCCATCAGCGATGTCCGGTCCCCGATCACTGCGGGGACGTCGTACGGGATCTCCTCCAGGAGGTCTCGCTGGTCGCTCGTCCCCTTCACCCCAACGGGGACAGCGCCGAGGACACCGACGTCAATGGATAGTTGATCTGCGAAGTTCCGGGCGAGTTCCTCCAGGCCCTCAACTGCTGCTTGCCCTTTCGCGCTCGGTTCGACTGGGAGGAAGAGGTTTCGCGTGGCGTAGATCGCGTTGTAGAGGTGTGCGCCCTCGGTTGCCGGCGGGTCGACGATGACGACGTCGTACTCGCTGGGGATGCCGGCGTCTTGGAGGACGCGCCGCAGCTGGGCGTGGACGTTGTACGCCTCGCCGAAGTCCTCTGCTTTCTGCTTCTCGCGACGGAGGTGGTCTTCGAGGTCTGAGAGTGCGTTGTGTTCGGGGATGATGTCGACGCCTTCGGCGGTCCGAATAAGGTCATGGAATGGGCCGCGTGGCGAGTCGACCATGTGGCGGACGATGTTGTCGGCCGACGGGTCTGCGCGGTCGTCGTCGACGTCGAACAGGCGGCTGAGGTTGCCGTCCTGGGGGTCGAGTGGGATGACGAGGACGTCGAGGCCGGCTCGGCGATGCGCGACGGCGAGGTTCGCAGCAAGCGTCGTTTTGCCGACGCCGCCTGCCTCCGAGTACACGGTGTATGCGAGCATAGTCGATGGTGTGTGTCATAGGTAATGAATCTACGTCAGACACATATCTAAGACACTTGTCTAAGACGCTCATCTAAGATACTAAGATAAGTCCCCAAGATAAGTTACTTCGTGTCGAGATTGCCAGACGCACCAGCCCTTAACCAACGCTCGGCTGAATGATACTCGCGTGTTGGTTAAGACTCAGCGAGAGGTAGCAGAAGTGCGAAAGCTATCGCAGTCCGCGGTTTACGAGTGTAACCGCCCGAGAGAAAATCTAAACCGGGTACTCAACGTCGAACTGTTCCTTCGCCTTCTCGCCGGGGTACCACCACATGCTGTTCTCGTCGTGCTCCAGCCACCCGGCTTGCGCCATCACGGAAAGGGTCCGGCGAATCGTTCGGTCCTGTGACCGACGGAGGCCAGCTCGACGACGGATACGCCACGCCTGAAACGGAAGCGGACGATCAGCGAGCAGGGAGAGTGCCGCGTCCCAGACGCGGTCGCGGGTAGTCGCGTCGTCAATACTGTCCGCGACTGCGTCGGCTTGTTCGTACGGGGCTGTGCTATTGGTCTCGGACATATCTGTCAGTCCTCGCGTTCATCAGTAGGCTTGTTCTCACGCGCGACAGCCATCTTCTCCTCAACCTCTTCCTGGAACGCCTCGCTGCCTTCCGCCTGCTCAATGAGGTGGTCGATGAAGTTGTTCACCGCGAAGGTCGGCTGGAAGTTCTCCTGGAGAATCAGGGTCACGCCGACTGTGGTGTAGTCCTCGATCTCGACGTCGTCGACGTAGCCATGCTCGGGCACTGGCTTGCACTTCACGTCGACTGGCCGCGCCTGCCACTTCCCGACCGACTTGGGGATGGAGATGTCGGCCTGCCAGTGCGTCGTCTCGTAGCTCGTGAGCCGTGCTTCAAAGCCGTCGCGCTCCCAGACGAGCTCGTCGTCCTCGATGCGGACGTTGTCACCGGGTGCCTCCTCGGGGTACTCCTCCCATTCGGGGAGGACGCGGACGTCCTGCTGGGGTTCCACGAACTCGCGGTCCATGACCTCGTCGGGCGTCAGTTCTTCTTCCTCGATTTGGTCCTTCGTGACCATACGCTACCAACACCCCGAAACGCCGTATAACCGCGTCTCAGCGCACACATCTGGCCGTTTCGAGGACACGCCGTGTCCGCTCATCAGTCGTAGCTACTCGCCATCGAGAATCGCCTCCATGCGGTCGAGGGCGGCTTCGAGGTCGTCACCGTTCAGTTGTTCGTGTGCGTGTTGGGCGTCCGCGAGGGCGTCGCGGAGCGCGTCGACGTCGACGGTCGTGTCTTCGGTCTCGGTGCCGGGGCGAGGGTCGTCCACCAGCTCGTAGAGGCCGGTTTCGAGGCGGTCGACGTGACCGTGTTCGCTGAGTCGTTTGAGGCGTTGGCTGACGTAGCTGCGGTCGGTGTCGGTTCGTTCGGCGATGAACGTTGGGGTGCCGCGGCCGTCTTGGAGTTCGTTGAGGACGCGGCGGTCTGCGTCGTTGAGGTCGTCGGGGTCGAGCACTGGGTGTTGCTCCGCGTGCATACACTAACTTTCTTTTCCAACCCTAAGTAATTACTGTCTATTACAACAGTAATTGGTAACGCTCCGTTAGTTATTAGTGGGTGGCGCTACAAGACTGTAGTAGAGCCCGAGGACGCCGCCCAGAATGGAAAGGGTGGCCGCGTGCCATCAACACGCGACCTCGGGTCCACAACAGACCCATGAGCACCCACACACCGAAAACGCAAGACGGTATCGAAGCACTCCACAAGGAAACCGACCCGCGGCCGGTGCCCGAAGCGTGGCTCGACGACGCCCCGCACGCCAACGTCGACGCCGACGAAACGCGGTACTACGCCGTCCTCCACACCATCGAGAAGAGCGTCGCCGACGACCACGACGTCCTCGCCGGCCACAAGCAGGGGCGTGCCGAGGACTGGACCGTCCACGTCCTCTTCGTGCGCGCTGACGGCAAGCGCCGCGTCGAACAGCCCTACGACGCCCGCGTCATCGAGACCGCCGACGGCCTCGACGTCACGCCCCGCGACTTCCGCGCGAGCATCGCCGTCGACGGCCGCGACATCACGCCCGTCTCCCGCCCCCGCACGACCGACATCGAGCGCGCTCTGAGCGAGCTCCACAACATCGAGGTGGCCGACGATGAGTAACGGATTCGCGCACAAGCTCACGTACGCCGGCAGCGACCCCTACGGGCCTGAAGAGGACCGTGAGGACATCACTCACGAGGAGTACGAGCTCCTCACGCAGGACGAGGCCTACCGGAAGCTCGCGGAACTCCGGTACATCTCCGATGTCCTCGAGGCCGACCTCGACGGCCGCGACGACGTTCCCGACGCCACGCAAGACGCCCTGTACGAAATCTACTTGGGGCGGGACGCGCCGGTAAAGCGCGCCGTCGACGCGTACGTTGACGAGTGGCTGGCCGACCACCGCGACGGTGAAGAACCGGAGGTGTCGGCGTGATGCTATCCACGCAGGACCTTCGTGGCCGCCAGAGCGAGCTGGCCGCGCACTTCGCCAGCGACTTCGACGCGACCCTCCTCCACAACCGCGTCCACGAACGCGTCGGCGAGGACAACGAGACGGAGCACATCTTCGACGCCGCCGTGGACGTTGCCCGCGTCCGCGACGTCCGCCGCGACCGGCTTGGGGACGGCAGCGAGTTCGGCGACTCCTCGCCCGCCGTCGCTCGGCTCTCATACGTCGGCCGCCAGCGCGCGCTGGAGGTCGTCGCCGAGACCTGCGCCGAGGTCCTCACCGAGGCGACCGAGTGGACCGATGCGTGGGACCCGGAGGCTATCGAGGCAGCGCGCATCGAGGCGGCGCGCTGGCTCCAACACCAGACCAACGCCGCGTCCCGCGCCGGCGTCCTCGACGTACTGGCGGACTACAGCGACGACCCCCGGATGGACATCGCGCTCGGTGATTCGGCATGAGCTACGAGTGCGAGAACTGCGGCGCCGCGTACCAGTTCGGCCCCGCCGGCGAATCCCTCGTCTCCATCAGCATCTTCCACAACGGCGCGAGTGGCGAGGACTACACGGCCCAGATCTGTCCGGACTGCTACCACGACCTCCTCGAAGAGTTCCGCGACGCCGTCAACGCGCCCGACCGCGACGAAGACAACGAGGACACGGAGGGCGATAGCTGATGGCGACGAGCAGCCACGCCGGCCAACCGGCGGACCTCTCCGAATTGGATGCGCGCGCGCTGACGGAAGCAATGACGGTGCTCCCGGATGCGCCCGGAATGTACGTGGTTGTCTCCGGCAGCGGCAGCGAGTACGTCGTCGACGCCCGCGGCGGCGCGTGTACGTGTCCGGACGCCCGCTACCGGGACCGGACGTGCAAGCACCAGCGCCGCGTCGCCTACGAGCTCGGCGAGCGCGACCTCCCGGACTGGGCGGACCACAGCAGTCTCGACGCGCACTTCCGCGAGTTCGTCACTCCCTCCGAGAACGCATGAGAGACCCGCTGAAGAACACGAAATATCGGTCGTTCACGCGGTCGGACACGAACTTCACGCTCGTCCGCTCGGAGACGCCCATCGACGTCGACGGCTACAAGCTCGGGGAGATGACCGGGCTCGTCCAGTGTGACGAGTGCGAGCAGACTGGTCAGAACGTTGACGAGATACCGCACCGGGATGGCTGCAGTCAGAGCGATGTCCACTCGTGGTACTGGCTGGTCGTCCACGGGTTCATCGACGCGACCGACGTTCCGAGCAGGTATCAGGACGCCATGCCGGATGTGGCCGCGCCGTCGTCGGCGCCGTACAACGACTAACCCCGCAGTTCCGACTGCAGTTTTCGCCCTCGTGGGCTTCAACGAATCCTTAACCAACAGCCGAGCGTGACGCCGCCGCCGTGTTGGTTAAGACTGCTTGGGCCGGGGGCCGGAATTCACCCCGGATGTTTTACCCTCATAGCCGCGATTCGCTGTCATGATCACCAAGCCCGCGGTCTTCGAGGACGACCACCTCCCCGACCGGCTCCTCCATCGGCACACCGAGAAGCGGGAGCTCGCACGCGGGTTTAAGCCCATCACCCGCGGAGAGCCCAGCGAGTACGTTCTCCTCGCTGGCCCCAGCGGCGTTGGGAAGACAGCACTCGCGCGGAGCAGCCTTGAAGACGTGAGTGACTTCGGGAGCGTCGACACCGGGTTCGTGCGCGCGATGGGGAAGCGGACAGGGTCGATTCTCCGCGACATCATCGACGAGCACCCCCGCGAGATGGACGTCAGTCACTCCACGCCTGTCGAGGAGCTACCGAAGCGACTCGCCGCGGCGACCACGCGCCCGTACGTCGTCGTGCTTGACGAGGCCGACGACCTCCCCAGTACGGATGTCCTCGACGCGCTGCGGCGGTGCCGGTGGGTGTCCGTCGTCGTGGTGACCCATGACCAGACCCGGTTCGAGTCTCGCACCAGTGCGCCGTTCTCGATTACGCTCAACGTCGACCGCTTCAAGAGCGCGGAGCTGGCGGACATCCTCGAAGCGCGCGCCCACGAGGGCCTGCAGGGTGGCGTGGTCTCTCGTGGACAGCTGGAGTCCATCGCGGACACGGTCGCGGGCGTTGCCCGCTGGGGTATCCAGTCGCTGCGAGCGGCCGCGGAGCTCGCCAGCGAGCGCGGGCACTCGACTATCAAGTCCCACGACGTGCGAGACTGCTACGAGCGGGCGCGCGGCCGGATTCGCGCGTCGAACCTCCAGTCGCTCCCCGTGCATCATCACGTTCTGTACGAAATCGTGCGGCAGGCGGGCGCGTGCTCGGGGGAGGAGGTCCACGACCAATATGAGCGAGTGGCCGACAGGGTCTACGATGGCCTTACTGTCGCGCCGGTCGGCCGGCGGAGCCGGCGGAACAAGCTGGCGAAGCTCGCTGCGTACGACTTGATTGACTTCGCCGAGGAACGTGGGGGGCGCAGGTACCGTGTGCTCGACGAGGACTTGGAGTCCGAAGTGGTGGCGTTGCCGTCGGTGCGTGCGTAGGGGGGTCGGAAATCACCCGCCTTTTTACCGTGTATCCGGCCGTCGGGTGTCGTGTATGCCGACGCTTGAAACCAGAGCCGGACAGGTCTCGCTCACGAAGCTACGCCGCGTCGAAGGTGGTGCTCGCGTCGCCGTCGAGAAGGGCGACCGGAAATGGAACGTCGACGTGCTCGATAGCGGCGAAGTCCAGATCGTGGCGTCGTGGCGTGATGGGGAGTTGGCGGACGTCCACCTTCCCGAGGAGATTCGGGAGCGGCTGACTGAGTACGCGAGCCAGAAATGAGGGAATCAGTCAGCCGTCGGAGCCGCCCGGTTCAGATTTCCCTCAAGCTCGCCCTCCTCCGCGAAGTATTCGCGGACTTCTGGGGGGATGTCTTCCTCGTCGAGGAAGTCCTCCACGACTTTGCGGAGGAGGTCGGCTTCCGAAACGTCGCGTCTCATCGCGGCGATTTGGAATTCGGTCTTGGTGTCGTCGTCGACGACCGCGGAGATTCGGGATTCCTCAGCCATGTTCCACACGTCCACGCGACTGTTGAAGAACATTGCCCCATGACTACCGCACAATGAACCTGTGGAACAGCGGAACAATTATTATAGGAGCGCTGTAACAATGGAACACAGGATAGGATGAAGGAAGCAAAACTAACCGGCGATGTTCGGGCGCGAGTAACCGACAACGTGGAAGACGCTGTCGAGAAACTCGCTCACGACCGTAGTGAACCGGGGGACCCGACCCACGGTTCCGACATCGTCCGGGACGCGCTGGAGGACTACGAGCCACTCCAGCCGTATCTCGAAGACGAAGAATAGCCGCCCTCTCACAGCCCAGCACCCCCACCCTGCCAAAAGTGTGGTGCTGGACTGCGGAACGGTGGCTCCGGTGCATCGCACGCGAACCACTGCTGCACGACCACGACCGAAGCCATGTCGACAGAGAATCCCCCTCACAAAAACGATACCGGCATAGACCGCACGAACCAGTCCACGGACGCCCGCGACCTCACGGCGTTCCAGAAGAACATCCTCACCGTCCTCGCCGAGGAGGCCCGCTACGGGCTCGCCGTCAAGCGCGCGCTCGAAGCCTACTACGACAAGGAGGTCAACCACGGCCGGCTCTACCCGAACCTCGACGACCTCACCAACAAGGGCCTCGTCGAAAAGTCCGAACTCGACAAGCGCACGAACAAGTACGCGCTCACCGACGCCGGCTTCGACGCCGTCCTCGACGAAATCGAGTGGACGCTCTCGAAGTTCCTCACCGACGACGAGCGCCGCGACCTCATCCGGGACCACCCGCAGTTCACCGGAGGTGACGCCTGATGCAGTGTGATACCTGCGGCGCCGACCTCCCAGATGATCCGCGTGACGCCGTCGAAAACGACCGCCTTGACGAAGTGGTCGCCCACATCTACGACCCCGAAGAAGAGTCGTTCGTCCTCTCCGAGACAGCCTACTTCTGTGACCTCACGTGCGCCGCCGAAGCCACGCTTCTGACCGAACCCGAAGAAGTCACTGAAGCATCGAAGGCCACGTTGATGCGCCACAACAACGGCCTCGTGTTCTTCCTCGGCGAGTACGCCCCGGAGATGGAGTACGAGGTCTTCGACGAAGGCGGCACTATCCAGACGCGAACCTGCGAGCGAATCGCAGTCTTCGACCTCGCCACTCGCATGACTAAGGAGACCTTCCAAGAGAAGGTCACCGGCGGACGTAACATTCAGACCGTACTGGCAGACCGCTTCGGCATCCCCGTCGACGGAGGTGACGCGTGATGTATGAGTTCGATGTCTACGCGCCCACCTGCAACGGGACGAGCGACGCCGAGGCCGTCATCACCCTGCCCGAACGGCAGCTCACCTACTGCCCGTACTGCGGGGAGGCCGACTGCCTCGAAGAGTACGGGGAGCTGTACAGCGCGAAGGTCGGCGACGACCTCGCGGACTTCGACCTCAACGACGCGCACCAGCGCGCAGACAGCCAGAGCCTGACCGCCGGAGGTGACGACTGATGTCCGACGGCGCGCCCGTCTACGCGATTACGGGGCAGCTTCAGCCCCATCTCGCCGGCAACTTCCACAGCGAGGACGGCGAGATTCTCGTCGAGCAAGAGGACGAGGACGTGTACCTCATCGCCGAACCGCGGTCCAGCGAGGGTGATAGCTGATGCGGACGCTGCTCTGCATCTACGTCAAGCCCCCATCGGAACCGCTCACCAGCACGCAGTCCGGGAACTCCGCCGTCGTCGTCGAGGAGGCCCAAGAGACGCTCAACGGCCACACCGTCTACCACGGCACCGCCGCCTACACCGGCACGAGGCCCGTCGACGGTCCCTACGTCACCACCGACGAAGACGGCGAGCTCACCATCCGGGAGACCGAGCACGTCATCGAGGACCCGCGAAGCGTCGAGTTCATCGCCGTGCCCGATGCGAACCCCGGGTTCGCTACGTTCGACACGAGCGACAACCGGTTCGCGCGGAACCTCATCTCGATGGAGACCGACGGCTGGCTCGAACCCGCCGTCTACGATGTCGACAAGTTCACCGGCCACCTGCGAGGGAAGTACGACCCGACCGTCGAGCAGGTCGGCTGGGAGGACGGCGACGAAGCCGGCGTCTTCTACCCCGACGAAGACCACGACGACAAAACGGTCAATGTCACGCGCGCCGTCCGGAAGAAGAAGTCCCAGATTGGGTTCCGGTACTTCGACGGCGCCAACATCGTCCGCGGGACGCTCGCCGGGTCCGGCTACTGCAACATCTACAGCCGCGACGACGCGGAGTGGACGGCGCAGTTCATCCAGACCGAACTGATGCCGTTCGCCGCGGTCCCGGACATCGGGTGGGCCGAGGACATCGCGTCCGGCGACGCCGACTTCGAACTGGAGTGCGCCGACTGCGGGGCCACCGGGAACGTCCTCCGCGAGGTCGACAGCGGCGACATCCTCTGCCCCGACTGCGAGGACGCCCGCGAAGAGGAAGACGACGAGGACGAGCCCGCGGAGAACCAGCAGCAGCTCGGCGACGCGGCGACGGCCGACGGAGGTGATGCCTGATGGCGGGGACGCGCTCCCCGCGGGAGCTGCTCGCCGGCGCCGTGCCACTGTGGGATGCCGACGAGGAGGACCTCGTCGAGTGGATAGAAGCCGTCGAAGACGCGCCGGGGAAGCTCCACGCGCGCGTCGAGTTCGGCCTGCAGACCTCCGGGTACACGCTCTCGGAGTTCACCGACCACATCGGCGAGGACGCCGGCGTCGCGCCCGGTGACTATCAAGAGGGCTGGGTAGCGATGCCCGCGCTCGGCGAGTGCCCGAACTCCGAGGAAACCCAGCCACAGGTCGCTATCGGCAACCCCGACGAGGACGTGCTGCTGGTAGACTGCCTCGGCTGCGGCGTCCGCTGGAGTCTGGACGCACTCGACGACGACGCGTCACTCCCGGAGGTCGAGAAGTGATGTCGGAGGTAACGGAGATCTGCCCCGACTGCGAGTCCACCCGACTTGAGAATCGGGTCGCTATCGGGCACGTCGAGACCGACTCAAAGGCCCAGTACCGCTGCAACGACTGCGGCAACCGCTTCGACCAGCCCGACGAACGCCCAGCCGAAAACCACGGCATCCCCGGCGCGGGCTCCGAACTCGGCAGCACGCTCGCCGAGATGAACCCCGAGGACCTACCGACTCAGCGAGGTGGTGGGTGATGTCTGACAGCAGAACGGAGACGCTCGTCCGGGTGTGTCCCGAGTGTGACGAGGCTGCTGTCCGAACACGGCACCCCGAGAAGCCGTGCTCGCCAACGAACGACGACAGCCAGTACGGCTGTGAACAGTGTGGGGCGACGTTCGACGAGCCCGTTCGCCGGCCGAAGAAAACGAACCGAGAGGCTGGAAGCGGCAGCACCCTCGCGGCAAACCTCGTCGATGCCGACCCCGAGGATGTCGGAGGTGGTGCCTGATGGCGGCCGTCGAGAACGTCCGCGAGTACCGCGGCATCGTCGA
>Ga0207850_100230_pt1 | contig 47167 bp, 45 predicted proteins | sample 23E2SouthBayCA_FD_187746 | JGI IMG/M metagenome (GOLD analysis project Ga0207850, IMG submission 187746) | Aerobic enrichment media microbial communities from Eden Landing Ponds, California, USA - A23 E3 (3) (SPAdes) | ecosystem: Environmental > Aquatic > Marine > Unclassified | place...
ACCCGCCAGTATCAGCACCGCCCGTTCCGTCGGAGTCGCCAGGGGTCGTCCCGTCGGACCCGTCAGTGGCCGTTCCGTTGGAGTCCCCATCGCCCACTGGACCGGTGTCGTTGCCGTCTTCAGGCGTCCCACTGTCGGGAGCGGTGCCATCGCCGACAGTGTTCGTATCGAGCGTGTCGGTCCCACCTGTCGTGCGGTTCCGCTCGGCATATTCAAGTGTCACCGTGACCGGAAACGCCGCCGACTGGTTGGATTCCGCCGACATAACGCGGTCGTTGTACGAGCCGACGCTACTGCGCAACTCCGCCAGGGCCGCCTGTCCCTTCTGGGAGTCGCTGGCGATCACTTGCGTCCCGCGAATGCGCAAGTCGATGTCGGAGCCGAGTTCCGCGTCAGGGTCCCGAACCGCGAACGTCGAGTCGCTCTCGACGACCGGGTACAGCGGACTCTCCTCGTCGACGCCGACACGGTAAAAGCCCTCATCGAGCGTGACACCGCCCTGTGCGACGACGAGCGGCGCGGCCGCGCCCAACACGAGCAACGTCACGGCGATGACGGCGGCGGTCTTGCGGTCGATCCCACCGGCGTTTTTCGTCACCTCCCAGCGAGCGATCCGTAGAATCTTGCGCGGCCGCACGGTCAAACCTCCGGACTGGGATCGGCCGTGGACTTGCCGGACTGTGCACGGCTGTCACGCCCATCGGCGACGTTGAGAAAGACCTCTTCCAGGCTAGACTCTTCGGTCCGAATATCGATGATCGAGCCACCGGCTTCCTGGGCGGCCTCTCGGGTGGCCTCGACCTCGGCCATCGTCTCGGCGGTTCGGACGTATTGGCCGTTCTTCGCGATACTCTCGGGGACCTCGACGGTCGTGTGGACGTAGTAGACCGTCTCGCCGTATTCGGCCTGCAGTTCCTCAAGGTCACCCCGGGCGACGATCGCCCCGTCGTTCATAATCGCCACGCGGTCGCAGATCGACTCGACGTGAAAGAGGTTGTGCGCGCTGAAGACGATCGTCTTGCCCTCCTCGGCGAGTTGGCTGGTGAACTCGATGATGTAGTTGGTCGTCAACGGGTCCAGCCCGCTGGCCGGTTCGTCGTAGATCAGCACGTCCGGGTCGTTGATCAGCGACCGGGCGATCGCAACCTTCCGTTTCATCCCCTTGGACATGTCTCCGAGCTGACGGTCCCGATGCTGCAAGTCGAGTTCGTCCAGCGTCTCGTGGATGCGCTGTGCTGCGGTATCGTCGGGGACGTCGTACAGGTCAGCGAAAAAATGCAGATACGTCCGTGGAGTCATCTCCTCGTACAGCGGCGATTCCTCGGGGAGAAAGCCGAGCCGGCGGCGCATCTCGCTCTCGCCGGCCTCGTAGCCGGCGACCGAGACGCTGCCGCTCGTGGGTTCGATCAGTCCGGCAAGCATTTTCAGCGTCGTCGTCTTGCCGGCCCCGTTCGGACCGATAATGCCGAATACCTCCCCGGAGTCGACCGAAAATGTACTCCCTTCGACGGCCGGGAAGCCGCCGTACTCTTTGCGGAGGTCGCGGGCCTCGATCATTCGTCTATGCGTATTGGCTGGTCACACCTATAGGTTACACCCCGAGTATCGGTCTCGAAAACGGGAGTCAGCGACATCAGGCCCGATCGAGACCCGAGAACACGAGCCGCGTCCCACCGGACTGCGATGGCTCGGCCGCGACCGACCAGCCGTGAGCGTCCGCGATCCACTCGACGATCGCCAGCCCAAAGCCGGTCCGGTCAGTGTCGGTCGTGTATCCGGCCTCGAACACGCGGTCGCGTTCGCTCGCCTCGATGCCGGGTCCATCGTCGACGACAGCGAACCCGTCCTCAGTCGATCGGACCCGGGCCGACTCGCAGCCGGTGTGAACGGCGACGTTCTCGAAGCATTCGAACAGGGCGTCTTCGAGGCGATTGCGGTCGGCTTCGACCGTCGGCAAGTCCGGATCAGCAGTGACTGTCAGATCGGTCGCTTCTGCGGCCGTGCGGGCGGCAGACTCGACGTCAACGACGGCTGGCTCCCGGACCGGCAACCCAGCCCTGGCGAGATCACGCATCTCTTCGAGAAGTGTCTCCATCTTGTCGACTGACCGTTCGAGGGCGTCGAAATGGGTGTCGTCGCCGGTCTCGCGGGCGAGATCAAGCCGGCCGGACAGGACGTTCAGCGGATTTCGGAGATCGTGAGCGACGACGCTGGCGAACTCATCGAGGCGTTCCGAGCTACAATACCGGTCGCTCACGTCCCGAATCGATCCGATCTCGGCCGGTTGGCCGTCGTATGTGATCGGCCGGACGCTGAGTGACACCTCTCGGGTCTCGCCGTCAGCAGTGACAATCCGGGCCTCGTACTGCCTCGGAGCGGCGTCCCCGGACTGGCGCAGTCGACCGATCTCCCGAACGCGGTCGCGATCGTCCGGATGGATGAGTTCGAAGACGTTCATACCGATCAGCGTGTCTTTCCCGTAGCCGGTGATCGCACAGAACCGCTCGTTGACGAACTCGAAGGTCTCGTCCCGGTAGATGAACACGCCGTCGTGGCTCTGCTCGACGACGGTCCGGTAGCGCTGTTGGCTCTCGACGAGCGCTGCTTCTGTCCGCGTGTGCTCGACGGCGTTGGCGATCGTGTTCGCGAGGACGGCATACTGGTCGGTGCCGGTCTCCTTTTGCATATACTCGGTAACGCCCGCCGAGATAGCCTCGCTGGCGATCTCTTCACTACCGTGGCTAGTGTATAAGATGAAGGGCATCTCCGGGTGGTGCTCGCGGACGCGCTCGAGGAACGCCAGCCCGTCGATGACGGACGGACGATGGTCACTGAGAACGCAGTCGAACGAGACCTGATCGAGTCGATCCAGCGCCGCCTGTGGGTCGGTCTCGCCCTCGACGATCAGCGACTCGTTTTCGTATTCGAGGTGCTCGGCGACGACCGCCAGGAAGTCAGGGTCGCTATCGACGTGTAGCACGCGGATCGGCTCTGACTCTGTCATTACGTCTATATCGTGTGCTCGCTAGTATCAAAGTTCGTATCACAGTCAGGTCTCCGGACACGACAGCGCGTGGCTTCACTGGGAGAGTCGCCTGACGGTGGTTCGAGCGATTCGGCCGACCTCGATCCACTAGAGGCGGTCTGCGACGTAATCAGCGACTGCGTCGGGCGTGTCACCGACTGGCACATTGTTCGCTTCCAGAGCAGCGATCTTCGATGCTGCCGTACCGGTGCCGCTACCGGAGACAATCGCGCCGGCGTGTCCCATACGCTTGCCCGGTGGCGCGGTGCGGCCGGCGATAAACCCGACGACGGGCGTGTCCATCTGCTCGCCGATATAGCGGGCCGCCGCTTCTTCGTCTTCGCCGCCGATTTCCCCGCACATAACGACGGCTTCCGTCTCGGGGTCGGCCTCGAACAGTTCCAGCGCGTCGACGAAATCCGTCCCGATGATCGGATCGCCGCCGATGCCGATCGCGGTCGTCTGTCCGATCCCGCGTTGGGTGAGGTTATCAACGACCTGGTAGGTGAGCGTCCCCGACCGTGAGACCAGTCCGACGTTGCCCTCGCTGAAGATGTCTCCCGGCAGGATGCCGAGTTTGGCCTCGCCCGGAGTGATCACGCCAGGACAGTTCGGCCCGACGAGATGCGTGTCCGATTCGTCGAGTTTCCGATTGACCAGACTCATATCCTGGGTCGGGATCCCCTCGGTGATCGCGACGACGAGATCAAGCCCGTCGGCGTCCAGCGCCTCGAAGATCGCGTCCGCGGCGAACGCCGGCGGGACGAACACGACCGAGGCGTCGGCGTCTTCCTCGCGGACGGCCCCCTGGACCGTGTCGTAGACCGGGACGCCCGCGACGTCCTGGCCGCCTTTGCCCGGGACTGCGCCGGCGACGACGTTCGTGCCGTATTCGAGCATCTGTTCGGCGTGGAATTTCCCTTCTCCGCCGGTGATTCCCTGTACCACGACGCGGGTCTCCTCGTCGACGAGAACACTCATACGTGCACCTCCTGGGCGTATTCGACCGCACGCTTTACCGCGTCTTCTAGCGTGTCTTCGACCGTGACGAGATCCTCGTTGAGAATCTCCATTCCCTCCTCGGCGTTCGTGCCCGCCAGTCGGACGACGACGTCTTTGGGAATCTCGTCGAACTGTTCGAGTGCCTGATTGATGCCGTTCGCGACCTCGTCCCCGCGGGTGATCCCTCCGAAGATGTTGAACACGACCGAATCAACGTTGTCGTCCGAAAAGACCATGTCCAGGGCGTTGGCGATCCGCTGGGCTTTCGCGCCGCCACCGACATCCAGGAAGTTCGCGGGTGACCCGCCGTAGTGATCGACGAGGTCCAGTGTCGTCATCACCAGTCCCGCACCGTTGCCGATGATGCCGACGTTGCCCGACAGCCGGACGTAATCGAAGCCGTACTCGTCGGCTTTGGCCTCGAGTTCGTCACCGCCTCCGGCCTCGTCCTCCATCTCGGCGAGTTCGGGTTGGCGAAAGAGCGCGTCGTCGTCGACGTTCATCACCGCGTCGGCGGCGATGACGCCTCGCTCGTCACTCTCGCTGTCCGCGCTCGTGACCATCAGCGGATTGATCTCGACGTCACTCCCGTCGCGGTCTTCCCAGAGTCGATACAGTGTTCGCAAGATCGAGGCCACGTCACCGGCCACGTCGCGGTCGACCCCCGCCTCGTAGACGACCTTACGAGACTGGAAGGGGTGCATTCCGAAGGCGGGATCGACGTGCTCACGTGCGATAGCGTCGGGGTCCTCCTCGGCAACTGCCTCGATGTCGACGCCGCCTTGCGTCGAGACCATCGCGACTGGACGGCCTTCGCCGCGGTCCATCGTCACGCCGACGTACAGTTCGTCGACAAAATCGACCGCCGCCTCGACGAGCACACGCTCGACGTGATACCCCTTCAGATCCATCCCGAGGATCGCGTCGGCGGCCTCCCGGGCCTCTGACTCGGAGTCGACGAGTTTGATCCCGCCGGCCTTACCCCGGCCCCCCACGTGTACCTGCGCTTTGATCGCGACCGGATAGCCGATCGACTCGGCCGCTTCAACGGCCGCCTCGACGGTCTCGGCCAGTTGCGCGTCCGGCGTCGGGATCCCGGCCTCCGCGAAGACCTCTTTGGCCTGATATTCGTGCAATCGCATATCACTCTCACAGGGGAGTGGCGCGCGCTTAAATCCCGGCCCTGCTGCAGGTGTGACCGGCAGATGTGCTGTCGTCACGTTCTGCCGGACCGGTCCGCAGGAGCCAACTCACTCGCGACCGAACGTCCGCGTATGGACGATCGGATCGAGTCGCTGGCGGCCGCCATCGCCGACGCAACGCGAATCGTCGCGCTGACCGGCGCGGGTGTCTCGACCGCCTCGGGCATCCCGTCGTTTCGCGGTGCCGGCGGAATCTGGGAACAGTTCGACCAGCGTGACTTCCACTACCGGCGATTCGAAGCCGATCCAGCGGGATTCTGGCGCGATCGACTCGATCTCCGGGAGACCTTCTACGGGGACGAGAAGGTCGAACCGAACACCGCCCATCGCGCGCTGGCCGAGTTAGAACAGGCGGGACATCTCGACGCCGTCATCACACAGAACGTCGACGGCCTACACGGGGCCGCCGGCTCCGAGACGGTGATCGAACTCCACGGGACCAACCGCGAGGTCGAATGCGTCGAGTGTGGCCACCGGACTCCGGCCGAGTCGGCGTTCGAACGAGCCGAAAATGGCGAGCTGCCGCCCCGGTGTGAGGAGTGTGGCGGCGTGTTGAAGCCGGCGGTCGTGTTGTTCGGCGAGTCGATGCCCGATGGGCCCACGATCCGAGCGCACGAACTGGCCGGCCAGAGCGATCTCTTTCTGGCAGTCGGCTCCTCGCTGCAGGTCCAGCCCGCAGCAGGACTGCCGGCCCGTGCCCAGCAGTCGGATGCAACACTCGCAGTCGTCAACCTCGAATCCACGCCGCTCAGCGACCGGGCCGAGTACGACTGTCGGGCGGACGTGACCGAGCTACTGCCGGCGCTGGCCGAAACACTGCGATAGCCTCACAACTGGACGCCGCCGGGGATGAGGCTATGCTCGCGGTCGAGGTTGCCGTCACCGTCGTAAACCAAAAGCGCCGCCTTCTCGAAGACGACAGGATCGTCGTCACCGGGTTCGATCCGGAGTTGGTAGTGACGGTCGCCCTCTTCACGGCGGCTGGTCGCCTCGACAAGCGAGTGGAGGTCCGACGCTGCAAGCGGAGCCTCGAAGGCGAACTCGCCGGTGAGGCGGTGGGCCACGCCGAGGACCCCGGGGTCGTCCGTCGGTGTCCGTCGATACGAGACGTCGAGATCGGAGGCGTCCGGGGCCTGTTCACCCTCGGCTAATCGCTCCCGAAGTACGTCGGGCGTCCCCGCAAAGGAGACGATCAGCCGGGGCGATTCGTCGGTGTCGACGTGGGTCGTGAACTCTTCGCGCCGCATTGACTCGTTTTGGGGTACGGCACGAATGGGCAAGAACGTAACGCCACCGGCGAACGACATCTTTACGCTCTCGGACTGTGGGCACCCATACGATGACCTGGGTGCGCTCGGAATACGCAAACGAGTTCGCCGTCCTCTCGGCGTGGCTCGCGATGGCGTTGCCCTGGAATATTGCCTACCAGCCGGCTGCGGCGCTGGACAGCACCGTCATTTTCGTCCGGTTGTCGGTACTCGAACTACAGATCAGAATCCCGGTGATTCTCCGGGCGGGCAGCCAACTCGTCTCCGCGGAAAACGCCCTCGCAACCCAGTATCCGGGGACGCAACTCGCCTCCGGGCTGTTCGTCGCCACGCCAGTCGGGGCTGTCGGCCACTACGACGGGTGGATGTGGGCGGGCAGCATCGCCTGGGCGCTGGCTGCGGTCGTACTGGCGGGTGCGTTCGGGTACAGCCTCGCGCTGTATCGCGACGAGGCGGGTGTCATCGCCCGTAGTCCAGCCCCACCGGCCACCGTGATCGGCTGGCTGCTGGCCGCCGCGACTGTCGGGACGGGAACAGCAACGGCGTTGTATTTCCTCGAGCAGGACCTCGGTGGCGTGCCGGTCCCGGTCGGGACAGTCATTATGGGGGCGCTCGCAATCGCGATCTTACGTGCCGAGCGTCGGTGAGGACGCGCGGCACACGCATTTCGAGGAACGATAGTCGGGGTATCGAATTTAAGTGTATGGGAGTTAAATCCACGGCAAGAAGCGCCCCGGTGGCGACGTTTCAAGCTATGGCAGATTCCGAACGCGAGCCCGACGAGTCAGGCGGGTTATTGAGCGACGCGAAAGGGCGGCTGGTCCGCTCGATGCGAGTCATCACTGGCTCGTCCGTCGACGTCGAGGACTACGACCCCGTCAAGCACGACCCGCTAGCGACATTCGAGGGTCTGGCCGGGATGAACGAAATCGAACGCTACTGGCTCAATGCCCCCTACGCGTTCGTCTCGATCAATTACGATCCCGAGGAGAACGAACACCGGTATCACGTCGTCGAGCCGACGCTGGACGAACTCGAAGCCGACCTGCTCGAACGGCTGTTCGAGGACATCCGGACACCGCTTTTGTACCGCGATGACATCGAAGACGATCCCGAGACGGCGCTGTTCGAGGAACTGGAAGCGCGCCTGGAAGAGTACGGCGTCGTCATCGAGCCGGAGTCGTTCTACCGGCTGTTCTATTATCTCTATCGACAGTTCCAGGGTTACGGCAAGATCGACCCGCTGATGCACGACCCGGACATCGAAGACATCTCCTGTGACGGTGTCGGGCTGCCGATCTTCGCGTATCACGAGGAGTACACCGACATCGAAACCAACGTCACTTTTGACGAACGGGAACTGCGGAACTTCGTCATCCAGCTGGCCCAACGCTCGGGCCGGCACATCTCCGTGTCGGATCCCGTCGTCTCGACGACGCTCCCGGACGGCTCGCGGATCGAACTTGCGCTGGGCGAGGAGGTCACGCCACGCGGGTCGGCCTTTACCATCCGAAAGTACGCCGAAGAGCCGTTCACACCGGTCGATCTGCTGGAGTTCGGGACGGTAGACCTAGATATGCTTGCCTTCCTGTGGCTGGCGATCGAATCCAACAAGTCGCTGATCTTCGCGGGCGGGACCGCCGCAGGCAAGACAACGAGTATGAACGCCGTCTCGATGTTCGTCCCGCCGCGGTCGAAAGTGCTGACCATCGAGGACACCCGGGAGCTGTCGCTGTATCACGACAACTGGCTCTCGTCGGTGACGCGGGAGCGATTCGACGACGACGACATCACGATGTATGACCTGTTGCGGTCGGCGCTGCGCCATCGACCGGAGTACATCATCGTCGGTGAGGTCCGCGGCCAGGAGGCAGTGACGCTGTTCCAGGCGATGAACACCGGGCACACGACCTACTCGACGATGCACGCTGACTCGGTCCAGACGGTCATCAATCGCCTGGAGAACGAGCCGATCAACGTCCCGCGGCCGATGGTCGCGAGTCTGGACCTGCTCTGTGTACAGGTGTTGACTCGCCACGAGGACAAGCGCGTCCGACGGATCAAGACCCTCGCGGAGATCGAGGGAATCGACCAGCGGACTGGTGAGCTGGACTACTCGAACACCTTCTCCTGGAACGCCGACGAGGATACGTTCCGTCAGCGCAACTCGGATCTGCTCGAAGAGATACAGACCGACCGTGGCTGGACCCGCTCGGAGTTGCTGAGCGAGTTGGCAGACAGAAAGGCAGTGCTCGAACATCTCTGGGAGGAAGACATCACAGACTACCGGCGGTTCACCTCGTGGATCAACCGGTATTACGCCGACAAGGATCGCGTGATGGAAACAGTCGAGGCGAGCGACGCGGTCACGACGACAGAGTGATATGGAGCCGATCCAGTTTCTGCCGCTCGGGATCGCCGCGGTCCTCGTGGGCTTTCTCTCGCTGGTGACCGTGAGTTCGTGGGCAAGCGGCTTTGTCTCCCGGGTATCGCGGCTCACATTCGACCGGTTCGTCGTCGACTCGACGGCGCGCAAGCGGTCGCTGGAGGCCGCACACGTCGATCAGACCTATCGAATCTACACGACACGGACGTACCTGTACACCGTCGTCGCCGGGATCGCGGGCGGGACACTGGGCGTGTATGTCGTCGCCGGCACGCTTGCGGTGCTGCCAGCAGTTGCGGCCACACTGGCACAGCTCCCCTCGGTTATGGGAGAAGCGTTGGGCGATCCGAATCTAGTGATTGTCCTCTCGCCGCTGGCCCGAGACCTGCTGTATGTCGGCGGTGGCATCGCTGTCGGTGCGCTGGCGGCGACGCTTGCGTACGTGTTCCGCTGGCAGATCCCCCAGAGTAACGCGGAGGTCCGTCGGCGCGGTATCAACGAGGCGCTGCCGCGGACGGTCGCGTTTATGTACGCCCTCTCTCGCGGCGGGACGACGTTTCCGACGGTGATGCGCACGCTCGGCGAGAACGACGATATCTACGGCGATGCGGCCGCAGAGGTCAACGTCGGCGTCCGACAGATGGATCTGTTCAACACTGACGTGATCTCGGCGATCCGACGGATCGCCTACCGGACGCCCAGCGAGAAATGGAAGACCTTCTCCGAAAATCTCGCAAGCATCCTGCAGAGCGGCCAGAGCCTCCCCCGCTTTTTACAGGCACAGTACGAACGCTACCAGGAAGAATCGGAAGAGCGCCAGGAAGAGATCCTAGAGTTGCTGGCGACGATCGCCGAGGCATACGTGACGGTGCTGGTCGCGGGGATGCTCTTTCTGGTGACGATCCTGCTTGTGTTCGGGCTCACAACGACCGATACGCTGCTGTTCATCAAGATGATCGGATACCTGATCATCCCGCTGGCTAACGCCGGTTTCATAGTCTTCCTGATGCAGAAACTCGAACAGCTCGGCATCGCCCGCGAGAGCGGTGTCTCCCAGCTCTCGGCGGATGAGGGAGCGAACGTCCCGGAGACAGACGTGGCCAGCGGCTCCCGGAGCAAGACTGTCCCCGAGACGCCGACAACGAGCGCCGACGGCGGAGTAACGCCGACAGTCCGGTCAAATCTGGCACAGCTGCGGCTCTACGACCGTGCGAGTCGCCTCAAAAAAGTGTTCGGGTCACCGCTGCAGACGATTCTGTGGCATCCGACGCGGTTGCTGTATCTGACTGTCCCGATCGCACTGGTCTGGATCGGACTCCGGATGCCCGACGCGCTGGCCGGCGACGGGATCAGCGTGCGGGTACTCGATGACATCCTCATTCAGGCCGGACTGTTCGTCCTCGGGACGTTCGCCGTCGTTCGGGAAGTGTACAAGCGCCGGATCGACCGGATTGAGGCCGCCACACCGGAGCTACTCGAACGACTTGCGAGCCTCAACGAGGCCGGGATGTCCGTCGTCGAGAGTCTGGATCGAGTCAGGGACAGTGATCTGGACGCGCTCGGTGACGAAGTCGACCGGATCTGGAGTGACGTGGAGATGGGCGCGAACGTGCAGGCTGCACTGGTCCGGTTCGGGCGACGCGTCCGAACGACCTCGATCGCGCGGGTCGTGACACTGTTGTCCAACGCGATGCGTGCCAGCGGGAAGCTGGGGCCAGTGCTGCGCATCGCCTCCAACCAGTCCCGGTCAGACCTGCGGATGCGTCGCCAGCGACGCCAGCAGATGTTTACCTACCTAGTCGTCATCTACATCTCGTTTTTCGTCTTTCTCGTGATCATCATCGCCGTCCAGGAGGTGCTGATTCCCGCGCTCCCCGAATCGGTGCAGACGCCGGAAGGTCCAAACCGGCTGGGCGTCAACGCCGAGCAGTTCGCTCGCCTCGGTGAGGTCGACAAAGCCGCCTACGCCCTGGTCTTCTTCCATACGGCGCTGGTCCAGGCGGTGTTCTCGGGATTTATCGCCGGACAGCTCGGCGAGGGAACGATCAAGGACGGCGCCAAACACGCAGCAGGGATGCTCGCCATCGCGTACGTGGCTTTCCTGCTGTTGTCGTCGCCGGTCGCGTCGATCAACTTCGGGACCCAGCCGATGACAGACGGCGAGCAACTCACCATCGAGTCGGTCTCAATGTCCGACGGCGGGTTCGTCGTCGTACACATCGACGGCCAGGAGGGCGAGGTGATCGGCCGGACGGAGTACCTGCCAGCGGGGACCCATCGTAACGTCGTCGTCACGCTGGATAACCCGCCCGACCGGAGCGAACTCGACATCGTTGCGGTGCCACACCTAGACACGAACGACAACCGGCAGTTCGAGTACGCGGGCAACGAGACCGACCGGCCGTACCCGGCGGGTAGCTACCAGGTAGCCGTAGAGGCGACAATAATCTACAACCACGGTACCACAAACGAGACGGGAGCAGCGCTGACTCCAGTCGGGGCCACCGGCTGAGGCGCGTGACAGGACGACAGTATTAGGGTCGCGAGCGGGCAACGGTCGGGCGATGGACTTCGCCGCGTTCGCCGATCGGGCACACGATATCGAGGCCGCGAGCGCCGACACGGAAATAACTGAGCGAGTCAACGACCTACTCGTGGCGGCCGGATCGGACCTCCCGATTATCGTTCGCTTTCTGCAAGGGCAGGTGTTCCCCGCACACGACTCGCGGACGCTCGATATCGGACCCGCCCTGTGCTACGAGGCGATCGCTCGCGCGGCCGGACACAACGTCACCGCGGCGGACGTAGAAACGCGGCTTGCCGACCGCGGCGAGATCGGCGCCGTCGCCGCCAGCTACGATCTCGGTGGACAACAGGGCCTGAACGCATTCACCGACGGTGCTGAGGACGGACTGACTGTCGCCGAGGTGGACGCAGACCTCCGTGAACTAGCTGCGGCCGAGGGTGCCGGTAGTCAGGACACGAAGACCGACCAGCTCTTTGGGCTGTTCAACCGTGCGAGCGCGACAGAAGCGCGGTATCTCGCCCGCCTCGTCCTGGGGGAAATGCGGATCGGCGTCGGGGGCGGGACGGTCAGAGACGCCATCGCCGAGGCGTTCGACGTATCGGTCGAGGCGGTCGAGCGCGCGCTGCAAGTCACGAACGATTACGGACTTGTCGCGGAGGTCGCACGCGAAGACGGCGAAGACGGTCTCGAAGGCTTGCACCTGGAAGTCGGGCGACCAGTCCAGGCGATGCTCGCCCAGACTGGGACGGTCACCGGCGCACTCGAAGACTGGGGACAAGCCGCGGTCGAAGTCAAGTACGACGGTGCGCGGGTACAGGTCCACTACGACGGCCAGCAGGCTCGACTGTTCTCGCGGAATATGGAAGAGGTGACCGACGCCCTGCCGGAAGTCGTCGCCTTCGTCGAGCGCGAGCTTGAGGTGCCGGCGATCCTGGATGGGGAAGTTATCGCGATCGACGACGACGGCGAGTTGCTCCCATTCCAGGACGTGTTGCGGCGCTTTCGCCGGAAACACGACATCGAGAAGGCCCGTGAAGACGTAGCAGTGCGCCTGCGGGCGTTCGACTGTCTACACGTTGGCTCGGACGGCGGGACCGACCTACTCGACGTCCCGCTCACGTCACGTCGCGAGCGACTCGAAACGCTGCTTTCGACCGGCGTCTCGGAGTGGTGGCTCGCCGAGGACAGCGAGGCGATCGCTCAGATCGAGGCCGAGACACTGGAGGCGGGCCACGAGGGGATTATGCTCAAGGATCCCGAGTCAGCGTACACGCCGGGCCGGCGTGGCAAGCGCTGGCGCAAGCGCAAGCCCGACGTGGAGACGCTGGACCTGGTCGTCACGGGCGCGGAATGGGGCGAAGGTCGACGCGCCGAGCTACTGGGTACGTTCGAGGTCTCGGTCCGCACGCCGGACGGATACGCGCCGGTCGGTAACGTCGCGACCGGCATCACCGACGAGCAACTGGAGTCGCTGACCGAGCGCCTCAGACCGCACGTCCGCAGTGAGGACGGTGTCGCAGTCGATCTCGAACCGGCAGTCGTCTTCGAGGTCGGCTACGAGGAGTTGCAGACATCAAGCACCTACGAATCGGGCTACGCGCTACGATTCCCTCGCTTTCTGGGCGTCCGCGAGGACAAGACACCCGATGACGGAGACACCCTGAGCCGGATCGAGCGGCTGGCCGCCGAGCAGTAGCGCGTCCGAGGTCCCAACGCCGCGGGATTTTTGCCGGTTCCGGCCGATCTGAGCGTATGACAGTTACCTACGGAGGACTCAGCATCGAGTGGCTCGGATACGCGACGGTGCGGATCGAGGCGACCGACGGCACGGTCGTCTACCTCGATCCGGGCCGGTACGGCGTGCTCACCGGCGAGTGGGAGCCGGACACAGCCGGCATCGCCCACCCGCCGAGTCAGGACTACCGGCCCGAAGATGGCGATGTCATCTGTATCACACACGCACACCACTACGATCCGGACGGGATCGATCGGGTCGCGAGTGAGGAGGCGACGGTCGTCGCCTTCGAAGGGATGGACCGCCGAGCGTCGGGGCGGGATCTCCCGCGGCTGGTCGAGTTGCCCTACGACGTGCGGACCGTCGACGACGAGTCAGACCTGATGGTCGCGGGAATCGCGATCTGGACGCTGCCGGCGTATAACGAACCCGACGGGCCACACACGCGGCCCGACGGCTCGCCGTACCATCCGGAGGGACGTGGCTGTGGCTACCTGCTCGCGATCGACGGGACGCGAGTCTGCTGGCCCGGCGACACAGACGTGCTCGATGGCCACGCCGCGCTTGCGGTCGATGTCTTTCTGCCGCCGATCGGTGGGACGTTCACGATGGATCGGACGGAAGCAGCGGCACTCACGAACGAGCTGGAGCCGGAGCGGGTCGTCCCGGTCCACTACAACACGTTTGAAGCCCTGGAGACCGACCCCGAGGCGTTCGCCACAGCGGTAGACGACGAAATATCGGTAACGCTGGACCTAGAATAGCCCGTCGACGTCGGCCTCGCGACTCTGCCGGCGGTCGACGTGTTCACCGAGCCGCTGGGCGATGATGTCCCGGTGGTCGATCTCTGTGTCTCGCTCAGCGCCGGCCTGTGACTCACGCACGAAATCGAAGACGAGCGAAACGAACGGACTCGTCTCGTTGCCGTCCTCGAGATCCCGGTTGGCGTACTCGACACCGCGTTCGAAGACCGCTTCGTCGTACCCGAGATCGTCTGCCAGCACTGTCGCGGCGACGCCAGTCGCCTCGAAATCCAGATCGTCGAGTCCGACCTGATTGCCGTCGTATGCGATCTGCGGCGGCGGTTCGGCACCGACACGCTCGGTATCGTGCTCGAGTGCCCGGAGATGATACCTGACAGTGGCGAGATCCACATCACGATACCGCTCGCCCAGCCCGTCGAGATACTCCTGGGACGTGCCGGCGAGTTTCCGCGCGCCGATCCAGTTGTCGGTACTCGTGTGATAGACGGCCGCAGTGAACTGGATCAATCCCTGCAAGAAGTCCTTGTCCTGGCCCGCTGACAGTCCCATCCAGTACTCTTCCCAGGCGTCGTGGGCGGCGTGATAGTAGCCCGCGTTGTAGATCGCGATACCTGCCCGGAGGTGAGCGTCCATACACCGGGTTCGATATCGATGCCAATGGGACTTTCGTGGACCGGCGGCTCCGCTTGGGATTTTGTACTGTAGAAAACGTCCGGACGGAGATTTGAACTCCGGTCCCTGGCTCCGCAAGCCAAGAGGATAGTCCACTACCCTACCCGGACGCACTTGTCCATACCCCGGTGGCAAGTAAAGGGGTTACGGTTCGACCGGCACTCCGACACGGGCTGTCAGCACGGGAGTGACGACCGCATTGTTTAAACGCGATCCAGCCGTGATCACGGCTAGCTATGGGTGCGATCGAGGACGTCTACGCGGATCTCGAAGCCGATGTCTCCGAGGAAAAGTTCCGGGAGGCCGTCGAGGAGAAAGTCGAACAGATGGGGGGACTCGCGGACGAGGAGACGGCCGCGATGCTGATCGCCCACGAACTCAGCGAGAACGAGGTCAACGCCATCGCCGACATCGAGACTGGGATGGACGAGGTGAAGTTCCTCGCGAAGGTGACCTCGATCGGAGAGCTACGCACGTTCGAACGCGATGGCGAGGACGAAGACGGCCACGTCATCAACGTCGAGGCCGCTGACGAGACGGGACAGGTGCGACTCGCCTTCTGGGACGAACAGGCCCGCTCGATCGACGAGGGCGGGCTCGAAGAAGGAGAGGTCCTGCGGATCAAGGGCCGGCCGAAAGACGGCTACAACGGCCTGGAGGTCAGCGTCGAGAAGGCGGAACCGGACGCGGACGCCGAGATCGACGTCGACCTGGACGGACGGACCGACATCGACTCGTTGTCGATGGGGCAATCGGACGTGAACGTCCAGGGGATCGTCCTCGGGACCGAATCGATCCGCACGTTCGACCGCGACGACGGCAGCGAGGGTCGGGTCGCGAACCTCACACTGGGTGATGAGTCCGGTCGAATCCGCGTGACGCTGTGGGACGACCGGTCCGACCGCGCCGAGGAACTTGACACCGGCACGCCCGTCGAAGTCGTCGATGGGTACGTTCGCGAGCGCGACGGGAGCCTCGAATTACACGTCGGCGACCGCGGTGCCGTCGAAGAAGTCGATGACAGCATCGATTTCAGTCCCGAGACGGACCCGATCGACGGCGTCGAAATAGAGCAGACAGTCGATCTGGGCGGGGTCGTCCGGTCAGTCGATCCGAAACGGACGTTCGATCGAGACGACGGCAGCGAGGGGCAGGTCCGCAACGTCCGCATTCAGGACGACACCGGCGATATGCGCGTGGCGCTGTGGGGCGAGAAAGCAGACACTGACCTGGGGCCGGGCGACGAGGTGTTCGTCGCCGACGCCGAGATCCAGGACGGCTGGCAGGACGACCTGGAGGCCTCGGCAGGATGGGGCTCGACGGTCGTCGTGCTGGAAGACGGGTCCGGTGCAGGAACGACGAGCGGCGGAGGCAGCGAGAGTGCAAACGGTGGGAGTTCGACCGGCCTCGACGCGTTCGCGGACGATCGCGGGGCCGACGACGGAAGCGGGGCAACGGGCGAAAACGGTGACGACAGCGACGGCGCGGGCGGCGAGCAGATAGAAGTGACGGGGACGGTCGTCCAGACGGGCGATCCAGTAATCGTCGACGACGGCGAGGAGACAATCAGCGTCGAGACCGACGAGCGCGTCCAGCTCGGCCAGCAGGTCACTGTACGGGGCCAGCGCCGGGCCGACCGAGTCGAGGCCGAGGAACTGCTGTGAGCTCATAAACCGACGGTCGTTTCTTACAGCTCTTGGAGGGGCAACCGCAATTAGCGGTTCGGGATGCCTCGATTTGTTCACGGGGCGAGAACACAGGCTCTGGTTCGTTCGTGTCAACAACGGCTGGCCGGGGAGAGCCGACGTGGAGATACAGATCGAGCGTAACGGGACGATCGTCCACGACGACAGCTACAGCCTGCCCGGTTTCGAAGTCGCCGGGAGCCGTCACGAGGGCGATGAGCAACGCGAATGGAACGATATCAACAGCGCACTGATCTACGGTGAGTGGGACAGCGATCCGGCCGACTACACCGTCAAAGGTCGGATGGCCGGCCGGGACAGCTGGGAACGGCGGTCGTTCGACGACGTCGAGACCACGAACATCGGAGCGACGGTCGATATCGTCGGCCCGTACGACGAGGCGTCCGTGTCCGGCGTCCGCGTCCACAGATTCGATTCGGAAGGACAGGTAGAGTGGTTTCTCAACAACGTCACGTCGCCGTGACTGCTTCGTGCGGTGGCTCGACAGAGTAGCGACACTCACCAGACAGGGTGGGCGGACGGGGGGCGGCGACCCGCGAGGAGCGCAGACGGGAAACGCTTAAGCCCGCATCGGCCCCGAAAAGGCGTATGAGCGTCGAGCTACCGTTCGCCCCGGTGGATTCGATCATCCGTCGTAACGCCGGCAACCTACGCGTGAGTTCCGAGGCGACTGAAGCGTTGACTCGCCGGATACAGGAACAGGGTGCCGAGCGTGCGGTCGGGGCGGCCGAGCGCGCGACTGGAGACGGCCGAAAGACTCTGATGCCCGAGGACTTCGGCGTCGAGACCGTCCCCGACCCGGACACCCTGGAGTTGCCGATCGCGCCTGTCGACCGGATCGCGCGGCTCGACATCGAAGACTACCGCGTGTCGATGGATGCGCGGATCGCACTGGCATCCCTGCTCGAAGCGGAGGCCGATACCGTCGCGACGGTCGCGGCGATGCTTGCACGCCATGCCGGACGGCGTACTGTTAAGGGGGAGGACATCGAACTATACGAGCAACTCAAACCCTACTTTGAATGAGGTTTGGCTACCGCGAGATCTGCCTCGAGCACGACACCGGCGCGCGCCACCCGGAGAGCCCCGACCGCCTTCGGGCGATCAGAGAGACACTCTCGGAGTGTGACAACGTCGAGTACGTCGCCCCCGATTCGGCCACCGAGTCCGAGGTGTCGACGGTCCACGACGCCGACTACGTCAGTGACGTCCACGAGTTCTGTGCCGAGGGCGGCGGCAACTGGGACACTGACACCGTCGCTGTTGAGGAGACCTGGGACGCCGTGATGGCGAGCGCGGGACTGGCACAGTGGGCCGCGAAAGCGGCACTAGAGGGCACCAGCGGCAACGACGTGCCGTTCGCGCTCGGTCGACCCCCGGGCCATCACGCTGTCGCGGACGACGCGATGGGGTTTTGCTTTATCAACAACGTCGCGGTCGCCGCCCAGCACGTTATCGACCGGGATCTGGCCGATCGCGTAGCCATATTGGACTGGGACGTCCACCACGGCAACGGGACACAGGATATGTTCTACGACCGCGACGACGTGTTTTACGTGTCATTGCACGAAGAAGGGCTGTACCCAGGTACCGGCGGCATCGGCGAAACCGGCGAGGGCGACAGCGAGTTGACGACGCTGAACGTGCCGTTCCCGGCCGGCTGTGGCGACGCCGAGTATATGGCCGCACTGGAGGAAGTGATCGGCCCATCACTGGAAGCGTTCGATCCGGATCTGCTGTTGGTCAGTGCCGGATTCGACGCTCACGAGCACGACCCGATTTCGCGGATGGTCGTCACCACCGATGGGTACGGACTGATGACGGAATTCCTGTGGGAGTTGACCGACCAGATCGACGCAGGTCTGGGATTCGTCCTCGAAGGCGGCTACGGACTAGAGACACTTTCAGACGGGGTCACGATGGTCCACGAAGTGTTCGATGGGCACGAACCGCCCACACGCGAGTGGTCGATCAACGACAACGGACGCTCGGTTATCGCGAACCTCAAAGAGCAGGGGTTTCCGTCGATTGAGTCCGGCGACTGATTCAAGCGCCGTCAGGGAGTCGGATTGAGATACTGCGCCAGCTCAGTGCCGAACTGTTCGGCCAGCACCGCGACATCAGAGCCGGTGCGGACGGTGTACGACTGCTGGAGTTGCTCCTTTATCCTTGCACCAAGACTCACATCGAACATTTCGTCCGAGTCGAGCAACGCCGCGGCGGTCCGGAACTGTCGCTCGCGCTCGACAACGTAGCGGTCCCCATCGAGAAACGGCCCGGCAGCCGCCGTTCCCGCATACCGATCGAAGAAGCGCTCTGCGTGTTCACGGACGTGGACCGGGGGTCCCTCGTGGCGCTGGATGGCCGGTCGTTCGAAGACCGCAAGCTCCGCGAGAACGACCGTGCGGTCGTCGTCGGCAAACGCCGTCGAACGGACGACGTCGAACCCGTGACGTTCGAGCAGCCCGACGATGCCGTCTCTGGTCTTCTCCAGTTGCGGATAGAGGTCGTCCTCGACGAGGGCGGGCGTGTCAAAGCCGACTGCTATAGGAGTGGTCCCCCGCTGTTCGAATGCCTCAAGCACAGAATCGGGATCGACTGGATCCGGTGTTGATTGCACGAAGAGTTCGATCCGCGGGTCAGCGACCAGTTCGCGGGCGTAATGCTGGAGGCGAGCAACGCTCTCGTCGCTGCAGACCGCAGCTACATTGCGCTCGGGATCGGTCGGATCGATCACGATCAGTGGATCGTCGAACGGAAGGTCCCCAGCGTCGGCCCCCGCAGTCTGAGACGACGACTCGAGGTCACCGTGATCTGCGGGGTCGAACGTCACAGGTGGGTCCCAGTCCGCTGCGGCCTCGACAAACGGGCGAAAGCCGCCGTACTCGGCCACGAGGAGTTCAGTCAAATAGCCCGAAAACCCCCGTGTCCGAAGGTCGCTGCCGTAGGCGCCGATACCGGTGAGAAACTGCTTGCAGACCCGGACCTCGCTGGCGAGATCGGCGTCGAGCCGGTCGTTTACGTACTCGGTGTGAAACGGCGTGCGATCGACCGCCGACTGGATCGCGGTCGCGTCTTCGACGTCATAACAGGGGACCAGATCGACCGCAAAGCCGTCGAATTCTCCGACAACGTAGGGATGTTCGGCGTATTCCTCGCGACCGTCGGGTAACACTGCGTGGCCGACCCGAAGTCCGTACGCTTCGAGTTTCTCACGGGGCAAATCAGGCGGAAAACGGACGAACAGGTCCACGTCGCGGTCGCCGGCGATCCAGGTCCCGCGGGCTGTCGAGCCGACCTGGATCACGTCCGCTTCGACCGGCAGCGTCTCGATTGTGGCTTCGATCCGGTCGGTCAGTTCCGCGACGGCATTCCGGAGCCGGCGGCGCTCCTCGCGGTCGGGATCGACCCGTTCGCGAACCGTCGCAACGACGGCGTCGAACTCGTCGCTCATACCTGAAGAGTGCCGACAAGTACGTGAAAGCGTGTCGATGCACGAGCGAAGCGAAAGCCATATCAAATAACTCCGACTACCTGAGGGTGCAACGGCGGGCCGCCGTAGCTCAGCTGGTAGAGCACCACGCTGTTAACGTGGTTGTCCCAGGTTCGAGTCCTGGCGGCGGCGTAAATTTTCTACGGAATGCCCGGTCGACGAGAGCTGTCTGTGGTGCTCGGGACAGCGTGTTGCCGGGACTCACGCTGGCCAGTAGATAGCGTCCAACGACAGAAGACGGTACAGTTTAGTCACCCCATCGAGAAAACGAGAGCGAGGGGCCCTTAGCTTAGTCTGGTTAAAGCGATCGGCTCATAACCGATTGAGCGCTGGTTCAAATCCGGCAGGGCCCATCACAATTCTTCCCGATTCCGAGCCGATCAAATTCGGCCGATAACAGCCCCATTAGCACCTGTTCCGCCGGTATTCGATTCTAAGAGAGGGGCGAGAAAAGCAGAGTCCATTTGGAGAGATGTCGGGGCCCCGTGCAGTCGGTCGATTAATTTAGCCGACTGGAGGTGGTCGGGGTGAGCAAATCCACCGACGTCGGGGAGATCTCGATCGAGACCGTCGTTGAGAGTCGGTCCCGGTGGGGCGAGACAATCCACCGACCCGATCCTGAATCCGACGAACCGCAGCCGGCGTGTCGCGAGAAAATCGCGCACGGGGAGCGTGGGTATCGCGAGGTTGCGCTCGCGAAAGTCGTGAGTCACCGAGAACTATGCGGTAATCCGGAGTGCTTCGGAGGTGACTGGCGGTGAGCCTCTCAGCGTTCCCCTATCCTGGCGGGAAGACCTACCATATCGACGAAATCCTGCCGTACTTCCCCGACCACGAACGCTACGTCGAACCGTTCGGTGGGTCCGCTGCGCTGCTGTTGAACAAACAGTCCAGCCACATCGAGGTCCTGAACGACCTAGATCACGACGTCGTTCACTTCTACCGCGTCGTACGCGAGCGCCGTAAAGAACTCCAGGCGTGGCTGCGGGCTGTCCCGTACTCCCGGGCACTCCACGATCGCTGGGGCCGAGCGTTCTTCGAGGGGTACCGTCCGGAAGACGATATCGAGCGCGCTGGTCGCTGGTTCTACCTCCGATACACCCAGTACAGTGGCAAGCTCAACGGCATTTCCGGATTCAAAGCCAGCACGACGCGAAGCGAGTCCGATCGCTTCCGGAACGCCATCGACGACCTTGATGAGGTCGTCGACCGCCTGCGGGGGGTCACCCTGGAATGTCTCTCCTACACCGAGATCGTCGAAAAGTACGATCGGCCTGGAACGTTCTTCTATTTTGACCCACCATATGTCGGTCCCGGAGACAATCTCTACCGGCACGACGGTGCGTTCGATCACGGTGAGCTGGTCCGCACGCTGGAACGTATCCAGGGGAAGTGGATCTGTTCGTACGGGGATCTCCCCGATGCGCTCGAGCACGCTGTCGATCACCGTGACTGGCACACCCGCCAATATCGCATCCACTACACGATCAACGGCGACGAACGCGAGAAAGCGACCGAGCGGCTAGTGATGAACTTCGATCCGGACGAAGTGCCGCGTTTCCGATGCCCACAACAGACTGGTCTGGAAGTGTACGGAGGTGAGCGACGGTGAGTGGGTCCGAACAAACAGACCCTGGACGAACCCCTACGTTCGTCCGCGCCTCCCACCTCTACGACGTGGGTCGCGGTGAGCGAATCCCGTTCGAATGGGAATCGGGGGGATCGCTGTGAAGGCCGTCGAACCAATCTGGCACGAGTTCGCGGCCAACTACCTGTTTGACAGCCACGGATTAAAACCATTCTTCGCGACCGACAGCGCGGTGAAAAACGGCGGTGGCAGCCGCCGCGCGAAATTCGAGATCGACGGCGAAACCTGGGTGGTGAAGCTCTACTACCAGGAGTCGGGGATCGTTCACCCCGGCTCGGAGACGCCGGCCGGTACCACCTTCGCGCTGGATACGATCCGGGAGTTCCGATTCGCGGTCGCACGACATCCCTCCGAGGATTCGGTCGGAGAACAGTCGTTTAACGCCCATCTGGCCCCGCGCTGGCAGAATATGCAGGCCGAAAGCGAGGGCGGGAATCGGACGGAGATTCCCGTTCCCGAGGAGTTCGGTGAGGGCGTGAACGTCCGGATCACCGGGAGTAACATCAACGCGTTCCGGTATCTCGACCTGCTACGCGCGGCCGCGGATGCCGTCGGGATCGGGCCCTGGTACTTCCGCGAGCCCCACGAGTTCAGCAACATCCAGGACGCTGAGCGGTACGTCCGCCTGCACTGTGACGCGAGCGGTCCCGTTCACGCGCGGGATGGGCCGATCGCCCAGCTGGGCCACTTGCTCGAAGACGATCGCAGCGGCTACCGAAAGATCGTCCAGAACGACGAGAACGATCACGGGGAAACGCTGGAAGGCTACTACCACACGGTCACGCTAGGGCCTCGACGAGTCACCGAGGCGTTCCCGAGTCACGATCTCCCAAAAGAGGTCAAGCACTACTACGCCCGGGAAGCGCTGTCGTTCCCGAAGGATCACCCCCTACGTCACCCGAAACTCGGGGTGTCCTATCAAGTGAATCGGTGGGACGGGAAACTCGGGGTCAGCCCCGAGGACCTGGAGCAACTCCAGAACGAACTCGACGAGACACTCCACTCGGTACTAGCCGATGCCGGCCTCGACGTGGCTCCCCAGCACGGGGATGGACCGTTCTTCCCCGACGCGTACTTCCAGGCCGACGTGACCGAGGGCTGGGACGAACCCGTGACGCTGAACCTGGCCCACATCGAGCACGAACAACAGAGTGTCGTCATCAAGCATATCAAAGACGGCCTCTCGCCCGTGCAGTGGGAGAGTTTGAACCACCTGGTGACCGACGGCGGTGAGGTCGCACCGTCGGATATTGCCGCGGATACGGGCCGGCACGTCGATAGTGTGCGGCGAGCGCTGCGGAAGATGGACGATCTCGTAGAACGTGAGTACGACCGAGTAAGTCTCCGGTCGACGTACGTCGCCGAGTTGGTCCACGACGCTGTTCAGCAGGCAGAGGAAGCGGTCAGAGAGGCGGCTGAGGCCGGCGCGAAGGCGCTGGAGGCCGCCGAACGAGGGCTGGACCAGCGCACGAGCGCGTTTATCGCGTGGGCGAGTAGGCGTGGTTTCGATGTGACTGACCGCCGGGACGCCCGGCTGAAGCTCCGGTTCGGTGAGGTCGAAGACACGAACGAACTGCAGCGCCAGCTCCGCGAAGGGTTCGACCTGTGGCAAGAGATGGGGCGAGACGCTTGGGAGTTCCTGGACGGGCTCGTCGAGTACGAGATTGGCGGACAGACGGCTATCGACGACGTGAAGCTGCACCTCCAGCGCTACGAACTTGGATCGATCACGTTCGGCGGATAGCCGATAACCGACCGCGAACCGTGGAACGTCCCGGTTCGCGGGTAGTGACTACTCTCTTCTCCGCGGCGATTACTACAAGTAGAACTGTTCTCTGCTGGAAGTGCTACAATTCGATTTGGATTCCTCGAGGAAGACAAGCGGGGTTCGCCGTGATCGGGCCGCCGGGTTCGGTTCCGATCGTCACCCAAACGCCACGGGGGGCGTTTGGTTCCCTGTTAGGGGTGTGGCTAAGGCCACCAAATCAAAATACAATGCAGCTCTATGGCCTTCGACGCTACACTTTGTCAGAAGGTAGGCTCGAGAACCCTATGACCGATTATTCAATCATTTTCCCATGCTAACTGCGTCTCTTGGATCAATTCCACAGAAAGAAGATCATCATACGTATTCAGTATCGCCCTACGTTTGCGTTCGGCTGTTTTCCTATCTTTCAAACGTTTTGTTTCGCTATACGTTCCCCCTGAGCGAGTATAAGCGACCATCCACCACTCCTGCGGAAGATCAGTTGAATCACTTTCCACATCTATGGACATACTTTCTATATCGAACCCCCGGCACCTAGTCCTTTCGGCCAGAATCCATCAGCTATCCTGACCCAGAATCATTGCCCGCTCTGTGTCTGAGACAGTTATTTCTCCGAGCCCAGCGGGTGACTTTCGGTACTTGATATAATAGTACCAGAGACTACTCACATCGGGAGTATCCTTGTTGAGATTTCGTCGATTCTCATCGATTTGTCTAACTCTCGCATTAAGCTCTTCATTAGAAACTTCTTCATCCGGGAAGTCTAACTGAAGAATCAATTTCGCTTCATCGCAGAGGGCTTTGTACTCGTTTGCTGCCTCTCTGAGTTTCCGTTGTTTATCAGCTGGCCGTAGAGCGCTGCGAAAGCCAGATAGCACTGAGATTAAGACTGCAAATCCAATCATCAGGGTGTTTGAGATTCCATCCCAGATTAACCCATAGGTAAGAACACCCCCGAGGATAGCGGTCAGCAATGAAATACTCTGGTTGAGGTGTCGATAAAAATTGGCTGATTTGAACAATTGATTATAAGTGTACCAGAAACTAACGACTTCTTCGATGGTCTTCTCTTTTAACCGATCTCGTTGATTCTCGGAGTTATTCGATATCACCGTCAACAACCTCCTCGTAGTGTTTCTCAGCGTTGTTCTCGTTCTTGTTCTTACTCTCTCGCGCTTGTCGAAGCTTCTCGCGAGCACTCCTTGCGTCTGATATAGCGTTCTCACGCTGTTCGTTTTGTAGGCCGTCGTCGATTTTTTGGCCAGTTGCGGGGTCATAAGTGCCGCTAGAGAGGCGCTCCGGGAGTTGCTCGAAGAACTGATCCACCAACTTATCTATCGGCTCATCTTGGTATGAACGTGACCGAATAAAATCGTAGGCCATCACCTCCATATGATATGATGAGATGTTTTTTCCGGTATTCTCGTTATACTTTTTTGCCAGTCTGGCTAGCTTAGCTAGATTTCCGTTCCGGCTGTTGTTGACAGCCTCGAACTGATTCTTATATTGACGCGGATTGGTCCGGACCCAGCCAGAGCCTTCCTGATAAGTATTCGGTATTACATAGTCGTCTCCTTGTCTGAATGCTGGTGCAACCTCGACCGTGAAATCGTTAAATTGGATAGCCACAACGTTCCGATCAATTGATATTTCCGCATCTTTGAATCGGGGATCGTTTTGTAGAGATCTTTTTACTCTACGAAGGCTGTTTCGGGGGCCATTATCCGGATCGCGCATCCAGTCACCGTGTTTGTCCCTATCCAGTACAAACATCACGTCCGTGTCTGAGTCCTGATCAAGTGGGCCGACTAGAGTCCCCCGAGTGAGTGAGCCGTAGATGTGTTCCTCCTCTATTTCGAGCTCGCCTTCTAAAGCGTCTCTCACTTCTTCTCGACGTTCTGCTACTTTTTTACCTTCGTTCTCAGATACTTTCGCTTCTTCAGACTCTTGCTCGCAGGTGTCTTCTGCGGCTACCTCTGCCTCGTTTCGGCTTCGTGGGATCTGTTCCTGTTCTTCGGAGAGACCACTTTGATCAGATTGCTCTTCTACCGTTCTGTCATCCGGGGATGATCTGCTAGTTCCCATAAATTTCACCTGTTGTTTTAATTCTATTAAACATTCTAAGCCTCGTCTGGCCTCCGGCTAGGTCTCTTTCTACCTGTGTTGACCAGTCCAGATACTGCCGTTGAGCGTCTCGCATACTGTAGTCTGCATCTCGAAGACCTGACTCGCTTATCCATCGTTGACCAGCCACTGCGATTACTTCTGGCGGCATTTTTCGGAGATATGACCTTGCCTGTAGGCCCACGAGCAACATCCCTGTTGGCTGGGCTTCTTGGGCGATCTGCCGAACGTCACGAATCAGTTCCTTACCTCTATTGCCATAAAGGAAATATTGGGCACAGTAGTATCCAATTCGGTCGAAATCGAGTTCCTCAAAGCACTGATAGCATCTCGCGCGCTCACGAGGGAGAATGCCCTTTACTAGCGGGATAATTTCAGTTGGGGCCGATTCAATAGCGTTGGCTATCTCTTTCAAATCCCGGAGATACCGAGTAATCTTGTCTCGGCGCTCTGCTTTGGTATCTTTTCTGTAGACAGGTCGGTCACAGGGGATGTAGAAATCTGGCTGGAAGTCTTTGACCAGCCGTATCTCTTTTTGGGGATACCACCTTTCAAGCACGTGATCAGGGACTGTGGTCGTCACAATCACAAGCGCATCTCCAAACACCGTTTCTGCTGTTTCCCCTCGTTTCAGCAATCGAAGCGCATCAACAACACTGATCATCACAATATCCATAACAGGATCTGCAAATTCGAAGTGAACCGCTGTTGCCTGTACGCGCGATATTTCGACACCTTGACGATCCGGCAGATCCGTGTTTTGGACTAAGCCTGTCTGATAAGCCTGTTCGTCCCTTTGCCACGATTCGCCATTGTCCGTGTTGTTGTCTCGGTCGGACTTGGCTTCCTTCGTGGCTTGATCAGATTCTCCTTCCATATTGTCGTTGGCGTGTGTTCACTTTCACCCAAATCTCAGGAAATAAGTGGACTCCAGCAAGTTGTATAGCTGAGCCACTTAGAGGGTTCCTGAAGTCTGGCTCGGTACCCCGCTGGCCCGGGGTACGTGACTATCCTTCGGCCGAATTATGTGGAGGTTAAGACCTGCTTTATCTGTATATATACACGGCTTACACCCGGAAAAACCCTTCTAGCAAATGAGACTAGTAGGTTTCGCCTGTGCGTAGAGGGATATAATTAAAATCTAGTAACGATGTCTCTATCACTATTCTCTTTATGAGTGACCAACAATCTCACAAAAACATTTATGATCTCTGGAGGTACATTCTTTCTTACTTTATGAGCAAACAGATACATTATCTTCCTGTTGGATTCGACTTTGAGCGGATGATTCAGCCTTTATTCAAAGACGATTTTGATGTGGATAAAGTCATTCTCATCACCTCTGGCAATGATCCGAGCGCTAGTAGAGAGGGAGAACTAGCAGAAAGAATCGCTGACAATATTGAGCGTTCAGTCAGGAGTGCTCTTGGTATCGACGTCAGCAAATTATGTATACCAGATATGTACGACTATATGGAGATCTACGAGATCGCTCACCGTGAAATTAAAGAGAAAATTGAAGACAGATATGAGATATATGTGAATATTTCTTCGATGCCAAGAACAGTAGCATTTTCCTTTGCCACTGCCATTGATACACATATATTGAGAAAACCTGAGCTGAGGAATCAGCTACATACATATTACGTAGCTCCAGAAAAGTACCTGATGGTTGATGTAATGGAGTTGCTTGAAGAAGAGAAAGAATTTTTAGTTGAGACATCTTTCAAAGATGACATAAAGCCAATAATTAACGAACGACTAGAAGATATCACAGATCTTCTCCAGAAACTCGAAACGGGAACTACGACCAGCCCACGAGAATTGGACGAAGGTGAGCATCATGTTGAGTTTGTTGCTCCTCCAGTAATGGACTTAGAGGAGTATCAAGTTGAGCTACTATCAATAATACATCAATGTGGGGATATCGATTCAATATCAGAATTGGCTCGTAAACACGCAAAAACCACTGACGAGGAATGTGATCGGTCATATATTAGTAAGACACAGTACCGAGTAGAAGGACTCGAAGATCTAGGCCTCGTAGAACGAGACGATTCTGGTCAGGGCCATAGGATCTATCTGACAAAGATCGGAGAAATATTTGTGGCCACCAATCACCCCGAATAGATCGAATTAATGCTAGAATTAGATTTCAACTGCAATCCCATCAAGGGCAGCGTCTCTTAGGCACATCACAAATACATTCCGCCACCTCTGGCGCAGTCAGCGCGAAAAATTTTGACCCCGCTTCTCCCGCTGCTTGCGAGTCGATCCAGGAGATTGAGCCGACTATCCCGTCATCGCACACCCCGGGACCAGAAGATTCTCTCTGTGGGGGAGTATAATATTATATATGGTTGCGTCCGGACGGCGGACACGGATCGCCCGGGCGCAGTCGGGCAGTTCTACGAGCGCGGCGTCCGCGCGTCCCTACTCGATATCAGACGGGCGGACGCCTACAACGTCGACATACTCGCCGTCTTCCCACTCGCTCACGCGGTCGTTTACCCACGTCTTCTCGAAGTCGACCAGGCTGGCAGCGTCACGCGCACTTAGCCCTTTCAGGGCGACCGCTCGCACCGCCACGCGGATGTCACGCTGTTTCTCGGTGAGATCCCCGTCGACGTCGTCGGCGTCAACGTCCATCACGAACGACGACTCCTCGCCAGTGTCGTAGTTCCAGCGAGCGTCCTTCAGGCCCGAGATCGTGCGAATGGCCTTCTTGCTGGATAACTCTCCACTGGTCACGTCGTCGTAGACTTCGACGCGGGACTTCGAAGTCTTCCGCCAGAGGTGACCGTTCGAAGTCACGAGTCGCCGGAGTTCTTTCGTCGCCCCTTTCACGGTCTGTCCGACCAGGAGCATCCCTCGATACGTGCCAGCTGGTGCCTCGCCTTTCCGAACGAGTTTCAGCATCTTGGCGATTTGCTCGCCGGCCTGTTGATCCGATCCCTTGCCGGTGAGTCGTTGGTCGGTCTCGTCGATTATCGCCAGGATGTGGGTCCGCGCGTTTTTGAACGCGTTCTCAACGTCCAAGTACGAACCCGCGTACTCGGGCACGTTGTTGGGGCGATCGGGCTCGGTGTAGCCGGTCACGTCCTCGGGCACGGTCGCGGGATCGCACGCGCTTGCAACGTTCGTGACGACGCGGCCGCGAGTCGCGTGGTGCCAATCGTCCGCGCGGTCGAGCGCGAACGCGGTCTTGCCCGTGCCCATCCCGCCCACGACCATACCCACGTACGCCTCATCGAGCAGCGCGTTGCGCATCCACGCTTGCGTATCCGCGTTGCGAGCGCTCTTTTCGTTACTGACCATACCAATCGCGTACTGCATCTGCGAGACGTTCCCCTCGCTCACAGCGTCAGTGAGTGAGTCCGTCGCCTCGTTCCGAACGATGTCTCGGTAGATGTCCGTCTCGGTGATCTCCCCGTCATAGACGGCCGACAGGTAACTAATGAGCGCTCTTTTCTGGCGGTCCTGAACCAGTCCGGCGTGTGGATGTGCCTCATCGAGATCGGGGAGTTCCTCGCGGACGTGCGCCGACGCCCAAGCGACTTGCTCGCCATTTTTCTCACTCATTGTCGCCCCCGTCCGTCAGCGCCTCTTCGAGACCGGCCAGCGCTTCCATCGACTCCGTTACCGGATCGTCACCCGACCGATCTTCTGACTGCTCGCGCTTCTGGATCGGTTTCTGACCGTTCCGCTGGGGAGTCGGATCGCCGGTGTCCTGCTCGACGTCTTTTCGGATATCCGCGAGCACGTCGGCTACGCGATCACCGTTGTAGGTGGTCGCGCTCGCGTGTTCGTCGATAATCGCCCGGCCGATCGTTTGGACTGCCTGACGGACCCTGGACGAGATCTGGATCTCGGTGTCGATTGAGGTATCTGCTTGCTCCTCGAGCGTGTCCCGTACTTCTTCTAACTTCTTGTCGTACCGGAGTAGTTCGCTGTCCGGCTTGGAGCCGCGCCAGGTGCCGACGGCGGTCATCGACTCCGGATCGAAGTCTTCTGCCTCGTAGGTCGGCCAGGCCATCCCTTCCCACTGGTATAGTTCGTCCTCGATCACATCCACATTCTGCCAGGCCTTCGGAGAGAGTTCGTATATCCCTGGCTCACCAGAGAGACCGAGACTAACGATATAGCGCTTCGGAGGGTTGTAGATCCACTCGTAGATCTTCGCGAGTGGGAAGTACCCAGCCATCCCGAGCAGCACGGACGACAAGACGAACACCTTCTGGTCGCGGGTGATCTCGACACGTGGCAGAGACACACCCAGGACTGTCACGAGCACAGCGACAGTGCCGACGACGACCAGCGCTGCGAGACCGATCCAGTTGCGATACGCTGTCAGCAACTCGACGGCCAGCTCCTCTCTGGATCTCTCTCGTGTCATGCTATCCGCTCCGTTCGCTCTTTGCCCCCGTCTCGGAGTCGATACGCGAGCAACAGCGCGACGACCAGGACGCCCGACGCACCGCCGACAGCCGCGGTTTGAACCGTCCTCCAAGTGCTCTCACTCTGAAACCAGGACACTTGTTCAGTAGTGCTCTCGTTTTCGAGTGGGACCGCGTAGAGCGTCTCCTGGGTCGAAATGGACAGGCCGGCGAATCCGTTGGTCTTTGTGACCGGCATCGAGATCCTGGCCCGTTCGCCAGGCTCGAGGAACACCGTTCGTTGGTCTACCTCCCCGCCCTGGACGAAGTCGCCAGCATCCGATAGTACGATCTCTTGCGGGATTTCGGACTCAATTACGACGGTCGCAGTCCCGTTGTCGAATGACGACGAGACCAGGACGGTCGCGTTGTCGATCCGTTCGTGCGTCTGGTTCTGGCCCGCATCCGGGGACGGGGTGTGAGTCGGGATCTCAGGCTGTGCCGCGGCAGATCCGACTCCGAACGATGCAACGACTAGCAGTACCAGCGCCACTGAAAGAATGCGTTTCATAGGTGAATCCTCCAGTATTACCCAGGCATAAGCGCGTTCAGCAGGATGCTCAGAGCGATTAGGCCGCCAGCGACGATCACGAGTCCCTGAATCGCTCCGGTGACACCACTCCCGACAAAGCCGAACAGTCCGGTCAGGGCATTGCCAAAGGCACTGAAGAATCCGGAGGCATCGACGCCAGAGCCAGCGCCAGCGCCACCGCTATCGTCCGTCTTCATATCTTCGAGTTTCTCAATGTCCTTACCGAGCTGTTCGACCAGATTTTGCAACTCGGTGGTGTTGGTGGTCTTGTACGACCTGTCTGGTGTCGTGATGTCCACGTCCTCGATCTCCTCGCCGTTCGAGTCGTAGACCGCGTTGATCTGGAATGAACCGTTGACAGTATGGAGATCTCCGGCGAGGGTTGCGACCGCCTGAGTGCCGTTGATTTCGCTACTGTTGTACTGCTGTCCGACAGTCCAGGTTTCATTCGGTGGGGCCTCTCCGGAGAGTAGCATCCCTTTCCGGGTGATCGAAGCGTTCGAGAGGTGGTTCGGCTCATAGGTGAGATTCATATAGCTTGTATTTCCGAGATCGGTGGTAGACCAGCCTGCCGCGGAGAGTGCAGCCACAACGTCATTGAATGACGCATTACCGGAGCCATCGGCCATATAGTGATTCATCAGATTTGTCCGGCTCAGAAGCTCAGTGACGTTGATTTGGTCGGTCTGGAAGTCGTTGTACGTGTTGTCGACGAACACGTCAATTTCGGATGCGACTTCATCATAGGTTGATTGAATGTTATTGGCAGGTCCGTCCCAACGCGGTTTGAAGAAATACGCTTTCTGCGGGTAATCCGAGTTCGGTGGGGCGCGGATGTTTATCTGGCCGAAGCCGCCCGAAGTGTGATCATAGACGTATTCGGTCGACCGAGCAGTGTTGTCGTAGAACTGCAACCCGGTAACGGGGTTGTACTCCATATGGACGTATGTGCCATCATCCTGCAACAGCGGGTCGAGAATATAGGATTTGACAGTCTCGCCGTTGATGAGCGTGATATTCTTCTTCCGAAGCTCGAAGCCAGCGAACCAAGCCTCGTGGTAATTCGCGCCCGGCTGGTAGCCATTATGATTTTCAGTTTTGTAGACAAACTCTGTCGAATCGTTGGTAAACGTCGAAGTCTGGTTTTTCATCGACTTCAGCGCCGCCATATGGTTGTCCCAGGCAGTGAGCAGGTTCTTCTGTTTGGTGGCGTAGTAGTCTTTGACTGCCTCTTTCGCGTCGATCTTCGCGGCAGACTGGGTCGAGCCGTTCTGGTACGCCTGTGCGACCGCTCGCTCAGCTGTGAGCCACGCAATGTCTTCAGTGTCTCGGACGTAGTTTGACATCACGTCGTTGAAGCTCTGAGACATCGACATCATCGAGACGCCCTGTTGATAGAGCGAGAGGTGATCCTGCGACTGGTCGATCTCTGTGTTCGAGGGGTCGTTGTCAGGACCACAGTCGTCATCGACCATTACGCCCATACCTGAGCAAGTAGCCGAGGCTTGCCCGACCGGACTTGCGCCCACACCGAGTAGGCCGGAGATCGGGGACGTGACGACTAACAACACCAGCGCTAGTGAGAAAATCCGTTTCATCGAATCACCCGAGGTAACTGAGGGTCGAGAAACCGACCGTCTGAAGCACGAAAGCGACGAATCCGCCCCAGGTCGAACCCAGCAAGAGCGTTTTCATAATCGGGACGAACGGCGGACTCAGGACGAGCCACACGACAACGATTACAAGCCAGATCTGCAGGCCCGACCACCCGCGCCAGCCGAGGTCGTTCGTCCACATCACGTACGCGAGTGCAGCCACCGACAGAATGAGACCCAGCGAGATCTGGGTTGTGTACCCGTCAGCCGTAATCGAGTACAGTACGGTCGAGAGGGAAATCCCGGCGACGCTCAGGCTCAGAAAGCCCAGCTGTCCAAGGCTCCCCAGCATAAACACCGGCAACGCCAGGAGATCGTTCCCGTCTAGTGCGAGATCCGTCATATTAGGGCACCTCCACTCGTCGCTTGCGAGATCGGTGCGCAATCAGTACAGTACCGCGTGCCGAACACCACGACCTTGAATCGGTTCAGCCGGGTGCCGCAGTTGTTACACTGCATAGGCAAGGGTCCGGGATATGGTATTAAAGGTAAGGGTGCCGCCAGGCCACGATTCTCGACCGACCAGTGACTTAAAACCCGCCAGTGATGGAGATGTCAATTTATTATATATTCATCAATCACCATTAACTGGGTTGCTCGTGATCGATTGCTTGACCGTCATACGAGCACCCCTCCACCCCCCCATAACCACCTTGTTTGATCTGTCCCGGCCACCGCCCCCTACAAGGTCGTCGGCCAGGCCACGTACCCTGGCTGGCGACTCTTTTCGCAACAGTATCTCGGTAGTTCAGGGTTGCGTTCGTGCTCCGGCAGTGTGACCCAGTTCGGTAATATCCGGGCGACAGTCAGGGGTTGCGCGTCGAGAAAATCCCGATCCCGAATATGCACACGGGTTCTGCGCGGGCGTGTGCATATATCTGTGGCCGTGAGCGTGATTGGATTGGCCGGCGGAGTGATCGTGCCGAGATCCGAGCCGGCTTTATATACTACCGCGGTTTGTGTTCCCCGAGATACCCCTGACTTTTGAACTCGTACACACGAGACCGGGGTATGCGAATCCGAACGGACGGCGACAAACAGCATCGCGAGCGTACGATCGAGGCCGCGGCTGACTTTTGGGACTGTAACAAGACACGAGCGTTGCTGTTGAGTGCTGACCTGGCCCCGCGGATCGTGCCGCGTATCGAGCGCGTGCTCGAGCGTGACGACCTGACAGAGAGCCAGAAACAGGAGATCGCCGAGACGCTGTCGATCTCCGGGACGCTATCAGTCGAAGTCGAGACCGCGGTCGATGTCGGTGCCGAATAACCCATCCGCTGATTGGCAGCCAATATTTACGCCGACCACAAGTACACTCTATGAAGCGACTTGTTTCCCATTCCGTCTAGGTTCCTTCCGAGTGCGCACCTAGTGGTTATCTGTTTTCTCGTAGAAACAATGATATGATTGGAGTATGGACTCACAAGACATATGAGCTCTCTTGGAGCACACCTTGCAACCGCAAACAAGCGTACGTATCCAGCGATGGCGACCCGGGGTTGCCTAGCTACCTATGGAAACGTTTCACAGTGGCGGAAGGTGATGGACCTCTTTTCAGATGTCCTGAGTACCCGGCCTGGTCAATACGTGTTTTTCAATATTGCCAACATTGGAAGCGGCGACGACCCTGACGAATTTATGGACTTCTGTGAAGGTGGCGACCCAGGCTTCGGCTATACTGGGGTGTTTGAGATTACTGGCCGCCCGTATTTTGATCCCACGCCCTTAGAAGCGAGAGGCGATGATTCGAACGCTATCCTCGAAGAACAGTTTGCGCTGCGAGTCCCAATTGAACCAATTGGGGTCTTCCCCAGCGCACTAGAGGAATGGCGCTTACTCGATACGATCGATCTCGACACGTCTGTATGGCAACCGCGATTCAAGAAGTTCCTGAATGGGTCAAAGTCACTCACATCGATGACCCCCTGGGAAGGGCGTCGATTAATGACCATCCTCGGTGACGAACTTCCCAATCCGATGAAACCGGCTGATCTCGACTGGGAACCGTATCCTAAATCGGGGCGGGTTCTCTCGATGGAAGATATCCAACATCAAGGCGCCGAAGGACGCGATCTCTCTGGACCTGAAGATGGGTTGGCTGGGCTGGCTCTTGAAGAGATTCCTGTTGCAAGGCACGAAAAAGAGCAGTTCAGACACGAGAAAGGATTAGAGGCGTGGTGGGTCGAGCACTTCGACGCAGGAATTGATGCGTTTGAGCAACTTACAGCTGGTACTGACATTATTTGGTTTTCGAACTACGTGCCATCGACCAGCAGCGGTCAAGCCCTTGATGGACTCGCTTTAGGTCTCAAGCCGAATGGGCGCTATCGAGCATTCCCAATTGAGATGAAGCGGGCCGCGGTGAATCAATCAAACAAGAGGGAAGTTGATCAACTGTACCGTTATTCCGTTTGGGCCAAACAGTTCCTCTCCGCGAAAGTCGACACGACAGTTGACGATGTCCGACCCATCTTTCTCGCCAACGGGCTCGGCAAGACAGCAAAAAAAGTCGCAAGTGACAAGCTCTACCGGGAACCGTACTTTATCGACCCAACGTTTATTGAGTACGAACTTACCGAAGACGGATCGGTGAACCTGAGCCTGAACGACCTGTGAATCTTCCAAGTGCTGAGATTCTGTGGTCAGTAGCCACTAAATTTATACAACTGATCGCACGGCTGGCTATACGCTCTGGAGATTATCACGCCAATTGAGACGGGAACGAGTGCGTAAAGCTCTCCGTCGTGACGAGTGAGTTCGATTACTTTCACTTTCACACCGGCGTCGGCGGACAGTTTTGATACCTCGATATAGACTGGTACGTATGATCACTGATGCTCGCGCACTCCGGCCCGAGTACGTCCCGCAGGACCTACACCACCGAGACGGTCAGATCGACCACCTCTCTTCGATCCTCGAGCCGGTCACCTACGGTGATCCAGCTGAGAACATCTGTATTCACGGCCCGTCCGGTGCCGGCAAGACCACGATCGCCAAGCACACCCTCGGACTCCTCGAAGCCGAGACACTCGGCGTCCGTTGGGGATACGTCAACTGTATGGCTGACACCGGCTCCGGCGTCCTCTACGAGCTCGCGCGGGACGTTGGCCTCGGTGCCGACCTCCGACGCGAAGGATTCTATCGCGGTGTCGCGTTCGATCGCCTTCGCGAGAGTGACGACCAGATTATCGCCGTCCTCGACGAGGTCGACGTCCTCGACAATGCACAGATCCTTCTCTCGCTGTACGAGATCCCGAACGTCTCGATCGTCACGATCACTGTCGACGAGTCCGAGTGGCTCTCCGAGGTCGATCCGCGCGCCGAATCGCGCTTCCGAAGTGCCGAGTCCGTCCACTTGGAGGCCTATGCGTTTCCCGAGCTCGTCGATATCCTTGACAGTCGTGTCGATCACGGTATGATCGCCTCGCGCGTTGAGGACGCTGCGGTCAGACATATCGCGGATATCGCCGCTGGCGACGCTCGCCACGGGATCGCGCTGCTCCGGCGTGCTGCTCGCCACGTCGAAGAGTCCGATCGGAAGCGGCTGACCACTGAGGTCGTCGACACGATCGTCGACGAGGCCGAGGCCGATATGCGCGAGCGTCGCGTACGCTCGCTGGGCACCCACCAGCGTATCCTCTACGAGATTATCGCGAACGCCGGCGAGATCGCATCCAGCGAGTTGCACGAGCAGTACGAACAGGAGGCACAGAACCCGAAAGCGACGAGCACCCGTCGGAAGTTCCTCGCGAGTCTCCAGCGCTACGACTTGATTGTGAAGGAAGGGAACGGGCGGGGGACTACGTACTGTTTGGCCTCTTTCTGAACACAATGAAACAGCGAATCTGTGTGAGATTTGTTAGGTGGGTTCGTGAATTCAGTCACGACTTGTGTAACAAGTCGGCAGCACACTCTGAGTAGTCTAAACGTTTGGTACAGTATCCTATGCTTTTTTCTGCCACATCTACAACAATCTCAGTATGAGGCGAACCCAGAAGAAGCAAGTTCGGTATGGATTTTCATCTGGCCTTCTCGCTTTTCTCGCTGGGTGGGCAGTTGTGGCTCTGTTTGTTTCCGATACCGGATTCACTCAGAACCCTCGGTGGCAAGCAACTCTATGGGTATTCCTTGGTGCTCACTTCATATCTTTGTCTACCGTTCACATTGGTGGATTGGGGATAGATACGATTCAGCCATTTGAAGTTGCAAACGCACCCGAAATCCTTCATTTCGTCCCAGTAGTAATGGTGGCGTTAGCAGCCGGCTATACCTGCACACAGCTCAATTCAACTCGAATAAAGCACAATATCTCAAACGCTTTTTCGGCAGGCACAGGCTATTTCCTCGCCGGTTTACTGGCAATGGTCATCACAGATATACAACCCTCTGTAACTGCGATACTGAGTATTGGCCTTATTGTTGGTGCAGCTATTTGGTTAGGTTCTTCTTTTGTTGGATTCTTCGCCCGAGGCATTCCATTCATTGGCATCGCTTCTTTAGGAACTATTGCCGCACTCGGGATCTTGCTCGTGATGGGTGGGATAGCAATATTGTCTGCTGTTGATACTTTAGTTGCCATTTCCTTCGGCACAGCAATAATTGTCGGAAGTATGTCCGGTGTCAGTCGCAGGTTAGACCGGCGTGGTCAACGCGCAAATGCAGAATACACCCGAGTCTATGGTATGAAGATGCTTCTTGAAGAAAATTGGAAAGAAATCTTGATCGTTGTCATTGTCTTAGTTATGCTTCTTGTCGGAGTGACCAACGGCAACATTTCTGAGATTCAATAACTGAACCCATACGCAAGATTGTTAGCTGGATTTTTAATACTCTCGGGCTCTTACCGAATACAGTGAAACAGCGGAATCTATCGGAAGATTGGTGCGTGGGTCAGTGCAAGATACAGCGCGCGCATTTAGTATAGGAGCATACCACCATTCAGCGCCAAAATAATAGTTTGTCAATTAGTGATGGATTCCGGTCGCCGTCGTCGGTTTGCGAATCCGAGTCATCCTCGTCACGCACAATTGATCCATCTGGCGCTATACCGGGTGACTGATCGCCGAAGTCTCCGGTTGGCCGCTTCCCGGTGCGTCCGACTGCATTGGAGTCCAATGGTTCAACAGCGCTCTTTTCATTTTCGTGATATTCGTATTGGCTCCCGTCACAATCATGCTTTTCGGGTAACCGGTGATGGCCACAATACACTTGATCACACCAGTTACAGCGAAACCGAGCGCCTTCGTCCTGACAATACTCGCACCGATCCATATACGCTCTTGCCTGCAAAAGTACAAATATCTAATCCGATTCTAGCCGATGAGCTGCCTTGCCGACTGTATTCTCTAAGTCTTGTATGCCACTCGGTGCCAGTATCATCTACTTTCTGATTTTCATCAAATCCGTCAACAGCAGCCGCTCTATATCCGTCTGCGAGTAAATCACCAGACGACAGCACTTCCGTTCACTTCCGTTCGACTTCCGTTCATCGCCTGTTTTCGAAAGTTTCAGCAGGTATCCGTGCCCGATCTCGGCAGACTACCCACCGTTTTCGACTTCCGTTCGAGCGGGCACACCAGCACCTTTAGACACCGCTGTCACAGTCTGGGTATGCAGCACGGCAATAAGCCCGACCGCGTCGTCACCCCAAAAGTCTCTGGCGAGAAGACCGAGATCTGGTTCGACAACGGGCTGGCGAACGGCAGCGCTTACTTCGATTTTGAAACCGCTCGCGAATGCCACCACGGGTGTAACTATGTCCGGAACTGAACCCGAAATCACGCTGCTCGGACACGCCGGCTGCGGCGAACGGTACTGTCTCGAACGCGGCCCCGAGCGCTGGTACGTCGACGTCCAGCCCGACGGCGAGATTACGCTGGCAACCGGTTTCCAAGCCGGCCAGGAACTAGATCGCGAACCGCCGGCCTGGGTGCGAGCACGGCTCGCTGATCTCGCAGGAGGGTCGGTATGAAAACGGTCGTAGGTGGGAAGGGGGGAAGGGTGGCTCAATCGGTGGTGGGTAAGCAATCGATGGCGAGCCACCCAATCAGGAGAGGGGACGCGATTACGTATAAATCCCTGGTACACAAAGTGGAGTCAGTCCTTCGAGAGGGTCGCAGCGTCAAGGTCCTCATCGAGATAGGCTTCACCGGCGTCAGTAATGCCGTACAACCCCCGATAGATTCGTTCCAGGAGTCCGTATTCAGTGAGCTCACTACAGCGCTCACTAGCGTATTGCCTCGATGGACCGCCGAAGTATTCGATAGCCTTCGGCGTCAGGTTCCCATATTCGCGGATCAACTCCAGGATCCGATCATCAGACGGAGCCATCCATTCCGCGTCCTGACGCATACTATCTGCCTCTGTAAGGGCCGTACTCATATGAACACCGATAATCTGCAATTAGAGACGTTAAGTAATGAATGTATTGATGATCGTATACCAGAGATTAACATCCGTCAGCAAAGTTTTTAACCGAGCCATCTGAATGGTGAGGATGACCCACCCCTTTCGGGACAGAATCCCGACGTGCTGGAGACACGCCGGGGGTCGGGTCAACTCTACCAGGAGTTTCCGACCAATGCGACAATCAAGTTCGCGGGGCCTTGAAACTAGCCTCACTGAGAGTAGTAGCACAGTCGATCCCGGGACTAGCCAAGATACAAGCTATCTACGGGCGAGTTCTGGGAATCAAGCTCAACAGCAGTGGCGATCGCGAGCAGTTCGTCGCGGCCGAGGAGGCGATGCTCGGTGAGTAAGAGCCGCCAGCCAGACGCGCTCGCGCCCGGCCGGTGTGCGTGCGGTCGTCAGGCCGCCGGCTACGACGCCGTGGTCGATGTGCCCGCGTGCCCGGTGTGTGCTCGCTCGCGAGGTGAAGGCTCGTGAGCGAGACTCTTGATCCGCTGGCACCCGAGGACGCGGTGACGCTATATCTGGATCACCGCGAGGGTGAACTCTCGGCCGAGACGCACCAATCCCACCGGTATCGATTGGAGGCATTCGCCGAGTGGTGCGAAGACAACGAGATCCACAACCTGAACGATCTAACGGGTCGGCAACTCCATAGCTACCGCGTCGATCGACGAGAAGAGGACGGTCTCGAACCGGTGACACTGCGCGGTCAGCTGTCGACGGTTCGCGTATTCTTGCGTTTCTGTGCCTCGATCGACGCTGTGCCGGAGTCACTTCCCGAGAAGATGCTGATCCCTACAGTTTCCGGTGGAGATGCCGTCAGCAAGACGACGCTGGACGCTGACCGGGCTGAGCGAGTTCTTGAGTATCTCCGGACCTACGAGTACGCGAGTCGGAACCACGCCATTATGCGATTGTTGTGGTTGACAGGGATGCGCGTCGGGGGCGTTCGTGCGCTCGACCTGGAGGACTACGATCCAGACGCACCTGGCCTCCAGTTGACCCATCGGCCGAAGATGGACACGCCGCTGAAAAACCAGAACCAAGGGGAACGGTGGGTAGCGCTCCGAACGGAAACCAACGAGGTTCTGTCGGACTATCTGGACACCCAGCGGATCGACGCGACCGACGAGTACGGTCGCGAGCCGATTTTCACGACCCACCAGGGCCGGATCTCTGGCTCGGCGATCAGGACGGCAGTCTATGCGCTAACCCGTCCGTGCCAGTACACTGAGTGCCCCCACGATCGCGACCCATCTGACTGCGAAGCGATGGATCGGATTTACGCGAGTAAGTGCCCGTCCTCGCGATCGCCCCACGACGTGCGCTCGGGCGCGATCACGTCACACCTGCTCGACGAGGTGCCGGTCGAGATCGTCAGCGACCGGATGAACGTCTCCCAGCAGGTCCTCGAACAGCACTACGATCGACGAACTGCACGCGAGAAAATGGAACACCGACGCCAGTACTTGAGGTGAAACCTATGAACACGACACAAAATGATCCACCGAGTGCGGTTATATGTCAGAATCTATACCCCGGCAGGGCCCATCCACAGTTTGCACGGTTATGAGTTGATATCTTGGCACTATTCAGCGTCTATAATGCCATTTTTCTGATTTCCCGGTGATCCAGGGTCGCTCGTTGTGCTGGAGTTTATCCATACGATGGATGCGGACCGCTCTCATCACACCTTCACTGATGTCCGAAACAGTGTATACTCAAAATAAATCGTCGATTGTCGCGTGAATCGCTAAATCGCTTCGTCAAAAAGAATCGATGACGACGTAGATTCATCGCACGTTTATCATCAGTCAACACACTCAATCACATCTTCTCGCAGCGCTTTTTCTCGCGGATCGTTGCCCTGGATACGTGCTCGCACTGGTCACTACTAACTTATGCTCTGTGCGACCGTTTTAGTAGCTGATATGTCTTCACAAGTTGGTTCAGCAGATATACACGCTTCGCTCGTCGCGACAGTGACCACTGAAACCATTCCTGGCCACGAGATCACGGACGTGCTCGGCATCGCTCGCGGCAATACCGTCAGAGCCCGGAACGTGGGTCGTGACATCACCCAGGGGATTCGAAACCTAGCCGGGGGAGAACTCAAGGCCTATTCGACGCTCCTCGCAGATGCACGCGACCAGGCCATCGAGCGGATGGAACAGAACGCGATTGAGATGGGCGCTGACGCCGTCGTCAACGTCCGGATGGAGACCTCCGAAGTGACCCAGGGCGGATCTGAAGTCATCGCTTACGGGACTGCTGTCTTGCTCGACTGATCCAGCAACGCCAAACACTGTCGACACAAAATGCTGGCATTCGGTGACACAGTGAGTGTCGCAATTGTTGAACTCTTTTTGACTCGTCGGTGCCGACGGAAAACGACAGGTACCATCAAATCACGAGTCTCCTCGGGAGCACGTCGTTCAAGTCAGCGGCCCGGTTGCCACCAAATGTCATACTATATATAAGATGAGTGCTGGCGTAGTGATCGTATGGACCCAATTACACGCCATACGAAGATCGTCGCGGACCACTCGACGGTATGGAGGCCGGTGACGACGTTCTCGTGATCACCACGCCAGCAGCCGAGGAATTCGTCGTGGCCTTCTTCGAGGTGTGCGGTGAGCGCGGTGCCCGACCCACCTGAGCCCCCGTGCCTTGCGGGCGTACCTGACGGCTCTCGAAGATGATGTCGAGACACCGGAACTGGAATTGGCGCTGATCGAAACCGCCGATGCCATCGTCTTCGTCAACGGCGAGGACAACGCGATGGAACTATCGGATGTCGCGCCCGAGAAGATGGGCGATACCGTTCACCCCGCGATTGGATCCGCTATCCCTAACTGCGTTCCCGAGGACACTGAAGGCAACGAGTCGGCTGTGCACGTCGATATGAGCACCGACTCTGTCATCGAAGTCGACGGCGACGTCGTCCAGCACGACGGCACCTTCGTCTTCGAGGATGGCTTTGTGGAGTCAGCAACTCTCTCGGCCTGAGAGTGACCGTCACGTCGGCTACTGCCACTACTCGAACCCAGATGCCTGATTTTGTTCGTTTTCGATATTCGTTATATCTGATCAATTCGATATCGGCGTCCCAGACGTATCCGGTGGGCGAGACGCTGTAGATCTGACGCGCTGTGAATGGACGTCGAGACACGTCGGCACCACCGAATCGGAACTGTCCCGCTTGTCGCAGCCGAGCTCGGGTGATGTGCTGTTGCCGTCTTGGCGGATAGTCTCGAAGTGTCGACGAACCGGGGCCGGCAGATCCGCGCCGACGCCGGCCACCAGCCCGAGGGCCGCCGACCGAGAACACGAGGACAACTATATACGGTGTTCTACGCCCCGACGCAACGTTTCGATGGCGAGTGAGTCGGTGGTATTCATTCGTTTTCGGCCAGACGTCCGCCCGCGAAACCGCCCAGCGCACCGATCCCGGCACCGTAGGCGCTGAGCAGCAGCACCCCGAAGAACATCCCCGCGACAACGACGAAACCGAGACCGGCCTCCTGTATCGTAGCAAACCCCGAATACATACCGACAGTAACGAATCCGAGCAGGACCAGCGCCGGGAGTATCGACAATAAGCCGGAGAGGGCACCGACGCTCACCGGCCGTCCCGACGTGGGCTGTTCGAGATAACCGGCAAGGCCGCCGCCGAGGACCGGCGAGAAGGGAACGAACGAGAGTATCGCCGTCGCGACCGCACCGAGAACCGCCGACGATCGATACGAGCCGCTATCGGTCTCGTTCCCGATACGTCGATGGGTCCGGTGGCGGAACACGACGTACACGACTGCGAACAGGACGAGCACGAGACCGGTCACGAGGAGGCCGATCCCAGTCCAGTTGACGACTTCCAGGCTGAAATCGAGCATCTCTGCTTCTGTGAGATCTCGTTGCAAGACGACGACCGTGATCTCACCCGCTTCGATATCCTCCGCAAGCAATTCCCGATCAACGACGAAGGTCACAGCAGTGCCACCGACGATCAGTGCCATACCACCGAGTGCGATAACCACCCCGACGAGCCAATCGACGTACTCGGGCAACGGCCGATCGAACACACGGTCGTCTCGCATATCACTAGTCGCACTGTCTGTCGCTTCCATACGCTGGAAGTACAACACGCTCCAGCTTAGTTGTTACTTAGACTATACTTATTCTATAATAGAGAGTGGCGAACGACCGCCACCGTGTGTCGTGGGTCCCAATCAGGTAGTGACTCCGCGTTGGTCACCTCCTGTCCCACGAGGTGTCGTTCGATCACATCGCGTCTTCGGCTGACCTCCAGCCATTGCTCAGCGCCACACACGTAGCCAGAAATTACAGATTCGATTGGTGTCTCGTGTCCAGGCTACCCCGACCCCAGTCGATATGTGATTCAGACGGTGCTATCTCCAGTGCCGAGCAGGTAGCCGCCGAAGGCGACCATCCAGAGCATAACCGGGTAGACGATCATACGCTCGGTACCACCGTGTCCGATCGGGCCGAAAACGGCAGTGTTGCCGCCATCACCGATGGCCATAACGACGACGAACGCGAGGCCGAGTAGGCCCGCGACGATCGAGAGCGCCTGCATCGCACCGTCGAGACGCATCGCCGTTCCGATCGCCTGGAGGTTGAAAAACAGGAACGCAATGAGGGCGAACAGGCCGTGGATGTCGCTGACGTCTAATGGGAACAGTGCGGTCCCGACGGCACCCAGGCCAGCAATCGCGAACGTCGCAAAGAGCCACCGCTTGCCGTGATACCGATAGAATGCGTAGCCACCGAGGAGGTTGAGGACTCCGACGACGAACAGCGACGCGTTGAACAGCAGGCTCGTCTCGGGGAACACGCCGAGATCACTGATGGCCGCTGCGTTGAAATCGTAGTCGGGTACCATTGCCGCGGCGAGCATAATGACGGTCATAAACTGCGCCGCCAAGACGAGGAAACACAGGCCTGCGAGCTGACGGACGTCGGTCGTCGTCTTCAAGCTGGCCGCTGTCGATGTGGAGAATGTGTCTGCCATATAGATTCACCACCGCTCTAGACCGCTCACGAGAATATCAATCAATACGACTGTTCTCAGATCCGAGGAAGACCAACGCGAATCACTCGTAGCCCGATATTCATAATTTCTCCAGTGACAGGTGCTACTGTTTCTCAGTATATATTTATCTACTAATAAGTTGTACAGTGACTATGGCTTCTGCGATTGAGCTCACAGGGTTAACTAAACGCTTCGGCGAAGTGGTTGCGCTCGACGGCGTCGATCTTACCGTCGAAGAGGGAGAGATCTTCGGCTTCCTCGGGCCGAACGGAGCAGGGAAATCAACGACTATCGACACGTTGCTGGACTTCGTTCGCCCGACTGCCGGCTCGGCGCGCGTGCTCGGACTGGACGCACAGACAGACAGTCTCCAGATCCGACGCCGGACGGGTGTGCTCCCCGACGCCTACCAGGTCTACGGTCGCCTGACTGGCCGCCAGCACGTTCAGTTCGCGATCGACTCCAAGGGGACCGACGACGATCCGCTGGCCCTGCTGGAACGGGTCGGTATCGCCGACGCGGCCGACCGCAAGGCCGGCGGGTACTCCAAGGGAATGCGCCAGCGCCTCGTGCTCGCGATGGCACTGGTCGGGGAACCCGAGATCCTGATCCTTGACGAGCCCTCGACCGGGCTCGACCCCAACGGGGCTCGCGAAATGCGCCAACTCATCCGCGAAGAGAACGAACGCGGCACGACCGTGTTCTTCTCCAGTCACATCCTCGAACAGGTCGAAGCGATCTGTGACCGCGTCGCGATCCTCAACAAGGGTCAGATCGCCACCGTCGATTCCATCGAGGGGCTACGTGACACCGCCGGAACGGCGACGCAACTCTCGATCAGAGTGGATACGGTGCCGGACGGTGCTGTCGAGGCGATTGAAGTTCTCGACGGCGTCCAGAGCGTGAGCGCTTCCGGGACGACTGTGATCGTCCGGATCGAAGGTGGCTCGAAGACAGCGATCCTCGATGTCCTTGAATCCGCGGGTGCCGAGGTACTGGACTTCTCGACCGCCGAGACCTCGCTGGAAGAGCTGTTCGCGCAGTTCACGACGGCGTCAGAGGCCGAGACGACCGAACAGATTCCGGGCTCCTCGGCCGAACTCACGGAGGTGGCCCGATGAGCTGGGCCGTCGTCGCACGTAAGGACTTCAACGACGCCCGCCGGTCGCGCTCGCTATGGGCGCTGTCGGCGACGTTCCTCGCTCTGGCGTTGCTGTTCGCCGGCCTGTACGCGTTCGTCCCGGAGTTCACTGCCGACGAAGAGGCCTCAACGCTCGGGCTGATGACGTTCCTCGCGGCCCCTGTCGCGCTGTTCGTCGCCGTCGCGGCACTGGTCATCGCGTACAAATCGATCGCCGGTGAGGTCGAGTCCGGTTCCGGGAAGCTGCTGTTGAGCCTGCCCCACACCCGCCGTGACGTCGTTCTCGGGAAGATCGTTGGCCGCTCGCTCGTGCTGTCGATCCCCGTCCTCGTCGGGCTGGTCGCGATGCTCGCGGTCGTCCTCGTGGGCGACGTGAGCTTCTCGGCCACCGACTACGTCCTGTTCACCCTGGTGACGATGTTGTTCGTCTTGGTCTACATCGCGTTCTTCGTCGGTATCTCGGCCGGGACGACCTCGACCGCCAGGGCGGCCACGCTCAGCGTACTCGCGCTGGTGGTCCTGGAGTTCGCCTGGGACATCGTCCCGATGGGTGCCTGGTTCGTCGCTAACGGCTTCCAGGTTCCCCCGGGCCTGTTCAGCGGCGCGGCGATGCCCAACTGGGTCGCGCTTCTTGCGAACCTCCCACCTAGCTCGGCCTATATGAACGCCGTGGCCGGTGTCCTCACCGGCTCGATGAGCGCAAGCGGTCCGTGGTACCTCTCGCGGTGGTTCAGCCTGGTCGTCCTCGCGGTTTGGGGTATCATCCCCATCGTTCTGGGCTACCTGCGCTACAACCACGCCGACCTCTGATCGGACCCGCCTTTTCGTAAAGTTCTCTTTGTCTCTGTTCAGCACGCGTGTACGTCAGACTATGAGCGATGCGACGCTAGAACTCAGCGCTTTGTTGTCACAACAAGCCGATGGAGGCCCTCAGAGATAGTCCCGCGCTCGAACGGCCGATCACGACTGACAGAGAACCCGCAACCATTATTTCGACTGCAGACACAATCGGGACTAACGAGTGTGTAGCGGGTCAAAAGCCAGCTATTCGAGGAGAAACGGAAGGGTGAGTGGACCGGCGGGGATTTGAACCCCGGGCCTCTTCCTTGCGAAGGAAGCGATCTGCCACTGATCTACCGGCCCGCGTATATCGTCCCACGAAGCGCAGGTGTTTGAATGATGCGATTCCCCCGCGCGTGAGACCCTGATCGGGCAGTGCCAGTCGTTCCGCCAACGACTCCGTTAGTCTTCGAGGACGATCTCGATGGAGACGTCGTTCGGAACCTGGATGCGCATCAGCTGGCGGAGCGCCCGTTCGTCGGCGTCGATATCGATCAGCCGCTTGTGGACACGCATCTCCCAGTGCTCCCAGGTGGCGGTCCCCTCACCGTCAGGGGACTTCCGGGCTGGCACTTCCAGCGTCTTGGTCGGCAGCGGGACAGGCCCACTGAGCTTGACGCCGGTCTTGTTCGCGATCTCGCGGACATCGTCACAGATGTCGTCCAGATCTTTCGGACTCGTCCCCGCGAGCCGAACGCGTGCTTGCTGCATTATTCGCGCTCGTCGACGCTCAGGACCTTACCGGCCGCGATGGTCTGACCCATATCACGGATGGCGAAGGAACCGAGCTCGGAGATCTCGCTGGACGGCTCGATGCTGAGCGGTTTCTGCGGACGGACAGTGACGACCGCCGCGTCACCCGACTGGATGAAGTCGGGGTCCTCCTCGGCGACCTCGCCGGAGGAGGGGTCGATCTTCTGATCGATCGACTCGATCGTACAGGCGACCTGTGCCGTGTGGGCGTGGAAGACCGGCGTGTACCCTGCGGTAATCACGCTCGGGTGCTGCATCACGACGATCTGCGCCTGGAAGGTCTCGGCGACCGTCGGCGGGTCGTCGGCCGGACCACAGACGTCACCACGGCGGATGTCGTCCTTGCCGATACCGCGGACGTTGAACCCGACGTTGTCACCGGGGCCCGCGCTCGGGACTTCCTCGTGGTGCATCTCGACGGTCTTGACCTCGCCGCCGACGTCAGACGGCTGGAAGACGACGTCGTTGCCGGGCTCCATCGTCCCAGTCTCGATTCGTCCGACGGGGACGGTACCGATGCCGGAGATGGTGTAGACGTCCTGGATCGGCAGTCGGAGCGGCGCGTCCGTCGGCGGCTTCGGCTCCGGCAGCGCGTTGAGCGCTTCCAGGAGCGTCTCGCCGTCGTACCAGTCCGTGTTCGACGACGTCTCGGAGACGTTGTCGCCCTCGAACGCGGAGGTCGGGATGAACTTCGCCTTCTCGGCGTCGAAGGCGACCTGCTTGAGGAGCTGTTTGACCTCTTCGACGACCTGGTCGTACTCGGACTCCTTGTAGTCGACGAGGTCCATCTTGTTGACGGCGACGATGAGCTCGTCGATACCCAGCGTCTTCGAGAGGAAGACGTGCTCCTGGGTCTGCGGCTGGACGCCGTCGTCGGCAGCGACCACGAGCACAGCGTTGTCAGCCTGGCTCGCGCCCGTGATCATATTCTTCACGAAGTCACGGTGGCCCGGACAGTCGACGATAGTGAAGTAGTACTCGTCGGTGTCGAATTCCTGATGGGCGATGTCGATAGTGACACCACGC